>JGI24709J26583_10000719_pt1 | contig 28131 bp, 26 predicted proteins | sample BioPla2DNA1_FD_26583 | JGI IMG/M metagenome (IMG submission 26583) | reverse complement strand
GACAACATAAATTAGAAGAACCTTTTGACGGATATACAGAATCTACATTTAGAAAAGATTTCCTAGCAACTGATGAAACTTATCAATCAGCTATTAAAAGATTAGATAAACTTAATTATAATAAAAGTATCTATATTCAAGAACGATTAGATTCTGTTAAATTAGTAAGAGAATTAAGACCTTATATTAGAGGACTATCTTTCTCTAATGCTTCTGGTTCTAGTTATTTTGTTTTTGGGACTAAAGATAAAGAAGAAGTATTGACATTATTAAAACAAAATAATATAATTATTAAGCGTGATTCTATAAAAGAAAAAGATAAAGTTTTTGCGGTTCGTTTAGCAGACCACAAAAAGCATAGAACGAAATTTAATAAAACAAACGCCCAAGTAGAAGCTGGGTTTGATAAAGATTATAAAAAGTTAAAAAATAAAGAAATGAAAAATGCTTTGAAAGACTTGAAAAATCAACAAAAGTATATTGCTAAACTTGTAGGAGAGTTGAATGCGTTCAAAAGAATTAAATAAATTTGGTTTAAAAAAAGATTTTACATATTCTAAACTTGCTATTGACTTAATTAGCTTTATAGATTATAATAATATTAAAGATATTATATTACTTGCCAATCTTAGAAATAAAGTAGAAAATCCACTAGATAATCCTTTTTATTTAATTTCTAAAAAAGGTAAATTATATTTTACAGATAATTATAATTCTGAGCAATATGTACTATCTTTGGAAGAATGGCTTTCTATATTTCCTAATTTTATTTCCAGAGAGGTTCCAAATCTATCTGAAGAAGAGTTATTTATAAAAGGATATAAATCAGTACATATTAACAATAAGTATGAATGGAAAAGATTAGTGAATTTGCTAGAAAATAATAATATTAAGTATAATCCACCAGTAATCTTTAATAATAACTTCTTCATAAACGGTAAAGAACTAAAGTCTTCGTTTTTAACGATTTTACCTATGTTAGAAATTACTGAACTAGAAAGGGGAATAAAATGAAAGAGGAAGTTTGGAGAGACATCGCTGGATATGAAAGTCTCTACCAAGTTAGTGATATGGGACACGTAAAAAGTTTAGAGCGGACCTTTATTGACAAGAGAGGACATAAGCAACACCCAAAAGAACGAATTTTGAAACCCAATGCAAATCGCTTCGGTTACTTGTACGTTGTTCTCTACGATAATTGTAAGGCAAAAACATTTAAAGTTCATCGCCTTGTCTGCGAAGCTTTTCACGAGAATCCTAAAAATAAACCCGAAGTTAACCATATTAATGAAGATAAGTCAGACAACCGAGCTTGTAATTTGGAATGGGTTACTAGAAATGAAAACCTTACCCACGGTACAAACCCTGCAAGAATTGCTAAAGCAAACGTTAAAAATAAAAGTAAACCAGTCGGTCAATACACACGTGACGGCAAACTAATCAAAGTTTGGCAATCAGTCAGTGAAGTTCAAAGACAGCTTGGGTTCGCTCAAAGTAACATCAGCACTGTCGCCCTTGGTAAAGGGAAAACCGCTTACGGTTACGTGTGGAAATATATTAAAGAAGAAAAGAAAGGAAATTAGAAATGACAAAAGAATTTAAAGCTTTAATTAAACCAGAGATGAAAGATGAGAAACTTGATGTTGAAGCATTCGCCAAGTTTGCATTGGCAACTGGCATTAAATATACAAAAGAGAATCTTTTAGAAACACTAAAAGAAGAAAACTACACAGAAAAAGAAATAGAAAAATTCTTTGAAATCTATAATAAAGGATAGAAAAAAAGCTGGCTGACATTAGCTAGCTTTTTTATTTGTAAAAATTTGCATTTTAGAATTTTTCTCTCATTGATTTTGTACACGTTATATCGAAGGAATTTGCAGTTTTTTTGTCCTATTTTTGCCCATTTTTAACGCCCACGATGTACTGTACTTGAGAGATAAAAATTTACTCTCAGAATTGATTTTTACAGACATAAAAAACGAAGATTTTTAATGTGATAAATTAGTATAACTTCTGTCGATAAATCAGCAGTTTACCAAAAACTCCTACCTATAAGCGAAGGTAGGAGTAGTTATCTATTTTATTTATATTGCAAAATCTAAATCATCGGCGTGTGGATTCTTTTGGAAATATTCAAACATTTTATCTAAATCTTTATCTTTTGTATTCTTAATATTGTTAGAAAGAGATTCTGAGAAAACTCCTTCATCTTCTAATTCTTTCATATTAGAAGTATATGAATCTCCTTGTCCAGAAGTGGCATTTTGATTAACTGTAACGCTTTCTCCAGTTTGCAAATCAAAATAAGCAATTTGGTCTTTATGTTCGCATTGCTCTCTTGCTGTTTTAGCATTCATAGAGTGAACAGATACGTCCATATATATAATACCAGTAGCTGGGTCGTTCCACAAACCAATGTAATGATTCTTTTTAGAAAGTAATTCTTTATTTTCTTTCATATAATCCATTAATTTCTTCTTGTTGTCAGCCAAATTATCTGTGAATTTAACTGTTCTAGAAGCTTCTGGATATGGAGAATAACAGAAACCTGCAACGGGACTGCTGTTATTGATAGGATTGAAGGTTGCTCCTCCGTCAGGCTGATTTACAGTTTTAAGGATATCTCCAGTTTCTGCTACAGAACTATTACCCTTTATAATTTGTTTATATTGATTAAGATAAGCTAGTTCAGTACGAGTTTTTTCATCTTTAGGATTTTTAGATAAGCTTTCTTCTGTTTTCTTATAAATACTATTAATAGTTTTCGTATTTAAAGAGGTGTCTTTATAGTTTTTATAATATTTTTCTAAGGCTTTGCGAGCGATGTAAGAATCGGAAGAATCTATTAATTTAGGAATTAAATTTTTATTTTTTAATAGTTCTTTTTGTGTTAGATAGTTTTCTTTTGTTATGTCTCCTTTGTAGCCTTTAGTATAAGCATATGCTCTACTAAAAGGATTTTGAGATTGAGTCAATTCCGCTACAGTTCGGGATTTACGTTCTTCTTGAAATTCAGCTTTCTTTTCATTAATGAAATCTGCATATTCCATACCTTCTTGAGGAGATGAAAAATGTTCTGTAGGACTCCCAAAAGGACAGTTTTTAGCTGAGCAAGGAAGAAATGTGCCTTTAGTTGGCGAATAATGATAGCGTGCCATAATAACTATTCCTTTCTTTTTTACTTTAAATATCTAATCTGTATCAGCTAATTTTTATCTTAGTAAAAATCAATTCTGAAAGTGAATTTTAATCGTTCAAGTACAGTACATCATCTACCTTAAAAATGGGTAAAAACAGGGCAAAAAATCTGCAAATTCCTTCGATATAACGTATTCAAAATCAATGAGAGGAAATTTATAAAATGTAAATTTTTACTTAATTTTTTTAATTTTTTACAAAAAATTTTAATAAATCTCTTGACAGATTAAAATATATTATATATAATATTATTACTTTTTAAGAATTGTAAGAAAGAAGTAAAAATATTATGTTAAAAGGATTATTAGATTTTTTAGGATTTTGTTTTAATATGTGTCGTTGGATTCTTGGAGCAGCATTACTTGCTTTATGTATCTTCGGAGTAAAAGATACTCCAGAAAATGTTCAGTTTGCAAAATATGTATTTATTGCTGGTTTAGTATGTTTCTCACCAGAAATTTACGTTCTAGGATTAGCCTTATCTTATTATACAAATAAAAAGAAGTAGAACCTTAAATTGGTTCTACTTTTTTGTTTATTTATGAGGTCTAGGTGGGAGTTTACGTTTACCACCATTATCTAAGACTTTACGAGCTTCGCTATCAGGGATAATAACAGTTTCGTGTTCTACTCTATTTATAGGAGTAGGATTATTAATAACAGTATCTTTAGTTCTCTCACCTACAGTTTCAAATTGGTGAAGTGCATTTTGAAGAGAACGAGAATCAGCAATGTTTGTATTACCAGCGACTGTTTGAGAAGCTGCAATATCTATAGCTTTTTCAGCTGAAGCGTGAAGTTTGTTAAGTTCTTCAGATACCATAGCTTGACCTTGTTGGTGAGTATCCCAAGCTTTATGATAAAGGGCTGGGTCAATTTGACCGTTAACATTAGCTTTATTCAAATCATCTTGGAATTTAATATTAACATCACTCATAGATTTTTCTTGAATATTACGAGCAATATCAGAGAATTCTTTATATTGAGAATCAGAAATAGCATTCATAGAGTGAAGTTTATCAAGTTTAGTAACTAAATTATCGACACTTGTACTTGTTCTATTAATAGCTCTATCGTTTTCATTATTACCAACAAGATTTAATGCACTATCAAGGCTACCAGTTTTATCAATAGCGTTAGCAAGTTGAATATTATGACCTACTTTCATATTCAATTCAGTTTCAAGTTTAGCAAGTTGACCTTTATTTGCAGAACCGTTAAGTTTAGCAATTTTATCTTTAGTTTCTTGCATATCTGTAGCAAGATTACCAAGACCAGCGTGGTTAAGTTTGTTAGTAACTTCTGAATCTTTAGTAGAATCAAGAATTGAAGCTTTTTTATTGTCGAAGTTTCTGTTAGCAGTTGCTTGTTTTTCAGCTTTTTGTTGAAGAGCTTTTTTACGAGCGTTACTAAGTTGGTCGTTAGTAGCTTTAAATTGACGAGTAGCTGTAGCAACTACACCATTACCACGTCTAGCTTCCATACCAAGACCACCGCCGACACCTTTTCCAATTTCAGAAAGGACTTGAGCAGCTCCACCACTAAGTTCACCATTACGAGCCATACTACCAGCAAGCATTGCACCACCGACAGCACCTCCCAAACCAGCTTGAGCATATTGACTAACATTATTNTGCATTTTAGATAAAGCTTCACTAGCTTTATTAGAAACCTTAACACCACCCATATTAACTGTACCGATTAAGTTTACTAATTCTTTTCTATACATAATAAATGTAAAGTCTAGAATTATAATAGCTACAAAAGCAGAGAAAGCATTCATTTTAGCTAAAGTAGCACCGTATATAATAATCATAACAATAGTTAATAGAGCACTTGCTAAGTATTTAAGAATATAACTAACTTCAGTTTCTAGCCAACCTAAGAATATCTTCTTACCTCGACCGGGGTGTAAACCGAACAAGAAGAATACTGGAGCAAAGGCTAACATAATAGTAGAAGTTAATGAATAAGCGTGAGCATATACAGTGACTGGAATAAAAGCAATTGCAGCGATTAAGATACCAAGGTTTGCCCAGATACCACCAAAAGCAGTTCTACCAGCTTGTCCCGTGAAAGCGTTCCACATTGTATCATCTTTCGCAGCTGTTAGAATAATTTGTTGCATTGTTGCAGTATTTCCATAATCACCTTGAGTTTTATTAGCTAAATAAGCTAAAGCAATATTACATCTTTTTACACTAGTCATTTTTGGACTATTACCAGAATCTGCTGGAGAAGATTGTGAGTGCATATAAACGCAATAATCCTCGGGTTTACCTTGTAATTTCTTAGCTGGGTAAACATCATATCCAGCTGGTGGGTCTTTTGTCCATAATTCATCAATATTATATCCAAATTGTTGATAAGACCAGTTATTTATTGTGAAGGCTTTTGTTACTCCACAAGTTAAACCATTAATTTTAAGAGCTAGAGAATTTCCTCCAGAACCAGTATCCACTGCACTAGATTCGCAGAGAGAGTTTGGACTTGAAGGTTTAGAGCTACCAGTTAAATGACAACCAGTACCTGTAATCGCTCCCATAAGACAATCTCCAACAGCTCCGTTAACTTGTTGTGGAAATCTTGTAAAAGTATATGGATTATAAATAACTATCATTCCTAGAAGTAATGCAAATAAAGCCCATAAAGCACCACTTAAAGAAGTTCTGAATTCCTTCTTAATCAGAGCAGTATACAGCATCCACATACCGACAAGGGCAAAAGCAATAACTTGTAAAGGTACAAATATACCAGTACCTAAAGTTGAAAGTAAACCAGATTTATCAGCGTCATTTTCTCCGCCTACTACACCTACTAAATTTATACAGAATTTATTATTAGAATCGGGGTTACATACAAAGTCATTACTGAATAGAGAAGCAGATAAAGCTCTAATCAATCCAGATAACCATTGACCGATACTAGTTGTAGTATTATTAAGAAGTATTAATATACCATTAAAATTACTAGATAATTGTTTACTTCTTTTACCTTGGTCGGTAAGTCTATCTTTTTGGTCTTTTGTTAATTCTACATTTTGGGCGACTTCGTCATTTTTACCATAGAACCAATCACCTTTTTCAATAATACCATAAGGGATAGCAGTATCATAAGATTTACTAAATAGTTCATCGGCAGTATAGGTTCTGTCACCAATTGTAGCGAGAGAAGATTCCGAGTTTTTTAGAGAAGAAGGAATTTTCTTAGTATAAAGTCCAAGACCTAAGCCTTCTCCGTTAACGTTTAAGGAAAAGGCATTAGATGTTGAAATAGAATTTCCGAATGCTATAAGTATTGCTAAGAGTGAAGGAATTAATAATAAATATTTTTTATATTTCATCTGTATTTTCACTCTCTAATATATTTAATTATTTTCGCCATTATAAGCTGAACTTGCAATAACAGTAGAAGTAGTTTTAATTGTAGAACAAGGTTTTCCAATAACACCAAGAGCAACGTTACCTACGCTATCTTCTACCGTTACTTTAAAGATTTTATATCCACCTCTTGCGTTCTGGTTACGCATAAAGTTTGTATTTTGGGCAGATGTTATGCTAGAGTTATATCCATTAATAGTAAATTTATCAATACCTACAGCATTTCCATATTCTGGTCTTGCCATACTATCTAAAGTTGGATAATATTGAATTGTAAACTTAGGATAATCTCCTTGTTGTTGACAATATGTTTTAGAGGATTCATTATTCCCGTGGTGATATAATTTTTTATATTCTGTAGTAAAAGCAGAAGCAGAATAAATATTTAGACCACCATTACCAGTTTGATTTTTATTAGCAGTTTTTGCAGCTTGTTCTGTAATGTGTTGTTGCCAATTTCGTAATACAACATTTTTACTAATGTCTATTAAAAATATACCAGTTAGGCAAAGAACTGCGAGAACCCACATACCAAAAACTGTAACAGCAAGTCCAGAATTGCTTTTTATTCTTCTTTTTATTTTTTTAATCATTTGTAAACAACCTCAGTTTCAGCCGTCATATTAAGGTGGGTAGTATTAAATAAAGGATAAGCAAAAGAAATATATCCAGCAACACCTTTATATTTCCAGTCTACTTTACAGTAAGTTCTTTCTCCTAATGAAGAAGTTTTATCTGGACCACAATCAATCTTCTCAACTTCAGCATTGACAAGACCTGTTGTGTTTGCGATTTCTTCAGCAACTTGACAACTAACAATATTATTTGTTATTTTTCCAGAATATTTTGCACAAAGTGGACTTTTAGTAATTTTTCCGTACTGTCTAGCTACTGGAGTATCACCAGCACCACCATATACGGCTGCTAATCTTGCGCCATTTTGGGCTGCATTCGTCATTATATTCCTATCAGTAAAATATAAGCCAAAATCAATGACAGATACCAGTACTACCCATAAAATAAGAATTAAATAAATAAATTCTATTGTGCCAGATAAGCCGGAATCTGATTTTAAATTCTTTTTTATTCGATTTATCATTAATTAGATACTCCTTCTAACTTTATAAGTTATTTTTAATATCGAAATCGTAAGTTCCTCTTTTCCAATGAACATAAAGGTATAATAAAAAAAGGATACTATTTTTTAAGTATCCATTTTTATTATTCTAAAAGTTACTAGAGATATTATTTTGTTTAATAATTTCTTCGTATCTGTGTAGACGAACACGAAGAATTTTATTTTCTTCTCTCAGTTTTTGAATATCAGATTCTTTTGGCTTAGGAGGCTCACCAAAACCATTCTTTCTAACATCTGCAATAGCTATATAAAAACGTTTTCTGGCGCTTAAGCTTAAATGAGTGTCGTTGCCTTCGGTAAAGGGCAAATAATCAAATACTAAAAATCTTACATAGTCAGCGACAGACAAAGACAATCTGGCAGCTCTCCAGCGAATCATATTAGCTTCATCAAACGAGACTCTACCCCCAGTTCTATATTTACGGTCAAGAGTTTTCTTTTTAGTCTTTCCGAGTCGTTCGTCAAGTTCTTCAATTTTCTTTTCAATGCAGTAGTTTTCTTCTTTATCATCAACGTCTACATCGTCTAACATTTTAATATATTTTCTTCGTTCTTTAATAATATTTTTAGGATTCCAGCTGGGCTTTGCAAATTCTAGTAAACCTTTGAGAGCTTTATCATACCAAGCTTCTAAATCGATTTCAGAAGTTGCTTTAGAACGTATATAAGCTGATAAAGAGCAAGCTGGACCAGCTTTCTTAATTTTCTTTAGTTCAGATTGAATAAATTCTTTTTCTTTTTGAGAAACTGTAATAGAAATTTGGTGGTCTAAAGAATTACTTTTTGCTCTTTCTGGTGCTCTATATTGAGGAGCATAGCCATTTTTAAATAATTCCAATAGGTCATCTTGATGAATATCCCTTAAAATTTTCTTTTTATCTTCTAAAGATAAGACTTCATCTAAATCAGTTTTAATTCTTTGCATTTATTCCCTTTCTAAAATCGACAAGAGGATATATTTTTATTTAATACATCTTTGTCTTTTTGTGTTATATTAAGATTATATTTAGATAAAATATTTATATAAATTTTAGAGTAATTACACCAAGAACTTTTCTTTTCAGGAAGCCATTCCGAAGGAGTCTTGTCTCCTTTTTGACGATTGGCTCTTGGAGAAGTTACTACCAAATGGTCTAAATCATTTGCAAAACGTTCTTTTTGTTCTTTAGACCATTCTTGGCCACCAGCACGAGCAGTGGCAGCTAAAGGACTTGTATGGTCTAAATCTGTTTTAGTTGGGTCTTTTATAACTTGATTTGTATAAGGGTCGTGCCAAACTCCAGATTTTATAGAACAAGCTTTTGCTTTATTTTTTGTTTCTTTATGATTTTTATCTAATAATACTACAGATTTTGGTTCAGCTTGTTGATAAAGAGCTTCATCTCTAATACTCCAACAATTTGAACCTTCTACCATATCCCAGTGCTTCCACTCAGTTCTAATATAAGGAACTTTATTATAACTACTNACTACATTTAAATTATTTAATTTATTTATTAATTCTTCTTTTTCTGAAGAATCTTTTTTCTTTTTACCATTTTTAAGAGTATCTTTTATGAAGTTACTAGTAGAAGAAATAGTATTATTATCTTTTTCCTTAGGTTCTGATGTAGTTTCTGAAGACTCATTATTTTCTGAAGAATCAGAAGTATCTGTAGAACTAGTATTAGATGTTGTAGAAGTATTGTTATTATAAGAAGTATTACTAGAATCAGATTTACTATTAGTAAAACATTCTATCCAATTTGAAGTTTTAGAACATCTCTTATAACTACTATCAGCTGATTTCGTATGATAAGCAACTTTATCAATAATACCGTCAATACCGCCAGAAACATTCCAGAAAGCTAGTAGAGCGCCAGCAAATATAAATAGCCAAATAACATCTTTAACAGTTTGAAATAGACTTTTTTGTTTCTTATTATTATTAGCCATTTATAGCTCCTTATTCATATTTATAATGAAGTTGTTGTCGTTGACGAATGTCATCTCCAACTTGAGAACCTATATTAATACCAGCAACTGCTATCATAGCTAAATTAGTAGTTTGTTGGAAACTATTAATTTCTAATTGTCCAGCATACATATCTTCACGGAAGAGGTTTAATTGGTCTCCAGTAGTCCACGTTAAAACTATATCTTGTTTAGCGTACGAGTTTTTAAGACGTGTAATTTGTTCTTTAAGGTTTTCTTCAGAATCCGCTTCAATGGTTACACGATAAGAACCAATAATCCAAGGAAGTCTGTCTTTCTCAAGATTATCTTCTAATCTACTTAAATCTGTATATGTTTCTTTAACTCCAGCTGTTACTCCTTGACCAGAAGCACTTAAGTTTTTAAGTTCATCTTCCATATCTAGTTTTTTATTGTTATGTTTTTTCTTCATTTCTTCTGTAGGAACTAAAGTAAAACGACAATTAACTATATAAGGAAGTATGTCTTTGGTTGATAAAAAAGGCGGTATATTAGACGGGATACCCATATTATCTGGGAATTTACTGAAAGATAATGTAGCTCTATATCCTTCATATAAATCTTTACCTATCATTTGTTTTATTTTTAAATACCTAGATTTAACTTCNATTTCACCACCAGTTTCAACAACAACATCAGATAAACCTATACGAGTATCATTACGTGTTTCTAAATAAGGAGAAGGCATTGCTGGATAAAATTTCTTTTTAAGATTTAATAGTAATTCTTCAGAACTAGGTCTTTTAACAGCTAGTGTAGAATTAAATAAGGTCCTATAAATTTCCTTCTCAAATTCTCTAGCTCTTTCTTCTTCCTCTTTTGTGATTTCTTCTCCTTCAAAGAGAAATAAGTTAGCACTAGCTTTCTTTAGATTTTTAACTATATCTTTAAAAGAAAATTCCAATATATTTAAACTATCAATATCAAAGCTTCCTCTATTAAATAGCTTCACACCTAGATACGTAACTCTTTTAACATAGTATTGGTTTTTTAGCTCATCAACTTGGTCTTGAATGAATCTGTGATATTGCTGATTTTCACTCATTTTATATTTCTTATGAATTTCTTTTATTTGAGTGAACCAAGAATCTGTGTTGAAAGGTATATTTTCTATTTGTATATGACATTCTACCTTTTTATCAGAGTTCCGTGCTAAACCCCCTAGGGCGACCATTGTAGCCTTACCCAAATTAACTTTCGCCTGAGTAGAAAGGAAGTCATAGGGCTTTTCAGCTATAGTATAATACGCCCAAGCTTCTTTTTTTGAAAAAACTATATTATCTATAAATGCTATTGGGGGCACTCCAATAGTTTTTATATTGTCCATTTTAGTCTTTTTCTTTGTTTTTTTATTGGTTTGTTTATTCACGCATTTTTATCCCTTTCTTTATTCTCTTAATAATAAATATCTATTGTAACGGTGTAACAATATCTAGAAATAATATCGAAAAGAAGAATCGATTCTAAGGGGTCTAGAAGGCTCTGTATGGGCGTTTAGTTCTTCGGAATATAATTATATTCAGAAGTCTCTGGAAGCTCGTAGAGAAGCTCCTAGTGTGGTTAGAATCGATTCTAGAGTGTACTTTCTATAAAAGTTATGAATACAAAATATAATATAAATAAAAAGAAATAAATTTTTTATTAATAAAAAACACTCAAAATTGAGTGCTATTTTTATATAAGTCGACTTTCATTCCTCAATATATTTCCACACGTAGCCGTATGCTGTTTTTTGCTTACCTCGGGCTACAGCACCTATATTACTTTGAGCGAACCCAAGCTGTCTTTGAACTTCGGTGGCTGACTGCCAAACCTTAATTAACTTGCCGTCAAGCGTGTATTGCCAACTGGTTTACTTTTTGCTTTAGCCACGGCTTTAGCCACTCTTGCATTGTGTGTTCCGTGGTTATTGTTTTCTTTGACTGTGCACCATTCAAGATTACTTGCTACGTTATTTGTTCTATTCTCATCAATGTGATTCACACAAGGTTTGTTCTCAGGATTCTCGTAAAATGCTTCGCAGACAAGACGATGAACTAGAAGTGTTTTTACCTTACCACTACCGTTGCATAGGAGGGCCTGTAAATAACCGTAGCGGTTTGTACTCGGCTTCAAAATACGTTCTTTTAGGTGTCGCTCAGAACCGTTCTTTAAAGCGACAGCTCGCTCTAGACTTTTTACCCGTCCTAGATTACTAACCTGATAAGAGCCTTCGTAACCTTTAATGTTTTTCCAGACTTCAGTAATATTTACTTCATTCATTATATTTCTCCTTTTTTAAACAATTTATAAATATATTATTCTATAATATATTTATTACATTCATTAAATAATAAAAGTATCGATTCCTCGACACTTTTTAATAGAAGCATTGAAAATATCAATATCCTAGGTGACCAATGATAAAATTATATATTACAATATTATTTTTTAACGGTCAAATTTTTAAGGAATTTTTAAATTTATTTATGACTCCTAATTTTTATATATACATATAAAATAAATAAAATTTATGTTTTTAAAGCTAAAAAGTAATATTTTAGCGTTATCTAAAATCGATTATAAGTGGTCTAGAAGGCTCTGTATGGACGTTTAGCTCTTCGGAATATAATTATATCTAAAAAGCTCTAAAAGCTCTTAGAGAGCAAAAAACAGCCTTAGAATCCATTCTAAGACTTATTCTTTATTAATTTGTATATTGCCACAAAACTAGAATAACTGCGATAAGAAATGCAATTACAAATGTAGCTCTTTTTATAATTAACTCAACTCTGTTTTTGTAAATGTGCTCTCCATTAAAGGCTGTTGCTAAACTTTCCTGTTTAGGTCGTTGGGATAAAATCAAAGCCGCCAATACTAAACATAATATAAAAATTAATCCAATAATATTCATCTTAAACCAACTCTCTATAGTTATTTTTCTCTGTAAGCCCTTTAATTTGTGAAATAAGTTCTTGAAGTGTTGCAACGATAATCAACAAGCTTACGCCCGTTAGTGATAATTCTAAATCCATTGGTAAGAATTTAGAAACAACTAAAGAACTAATCGCAATCACTGTTAATACTGGAGCACCAATATTTGATAGGTGAATAATTTTTTTATTAATATAATCTCTAGATTGATTATCTGGTACATTAATAATATATTCAGCAGATTTAACTAAATCTTGACTGATTTTTTTACTATCAATTTGAACGAAGTTATACAAATAAGTAAATAGGAAAATTAAGATAGAATAGATAATCATTCCAGACCAGTTTGTATAATTAAGGAAAGTCCATTGTTTTTTAAAGATAGTAGCTATAGTAGAAGCAATAGTTAAAACACTAGTAGCAAAAATAATAGGTACTACACTGGAAGCCAGTAATTTAATAGGTAAATAATGAGCTTTGAAATTAGCTAGACTCATTTTACTTTGGAGAGGAAGTCTATATTCTTTTTTATTTGCCAGATATGTAAATATCATAATAAGAATATAAACAACAAACATAATTCCTAAAGATACCCAAAAATCTTTATTTCTAATATAACGTTCAGTATTAAATAGCTGTCCAATATCAAATGGAAGATTAGTAAGAATACCAGTTGTAATCATAAGAGATTGTCCATTACCGATACCATTTTCATTAATCAAATCACCTAAGTAGTTAACAAACAAAGCTCCTACAGAAAGGATACCAGCGAGAAGAACCTTTTCAAAAGGATTAGCGTCTATACGTACAGAAAGTAATACAGATAAATCATCTGTAAACATAATAGCTAGACCAGATAGGAATCCAAATAGTAAAGACCAATATCTAGTATAAGTAGCTAGTTTTTGTTGTCCAGAATATCCTTGTTCTTCTAGTTCTGTATATTTTTTAGATAAACCTTTACTAAGAATTTGAACAATAATTGAAGCGGTGATATAAGGAGATACACCTAAGGCTAAAATACCAAATCTATTAAGAGTACCACCAGATGTTAAATTTAGGAGTGAAGATAAAGCACTCTTTCCACCAGTGTATGAAGAAATATTTGGTAAAACTAGAAAAGAACCAATTTGAAATAAAATAAGGATAAAAATTGTATATAAAAGTCTATTCCTTACTTGTTTCGTTTTAAGCCATTTCATTAATAAATTTTCCTTTCGTAAACAGACTTAACTTTATTGAAGTCTACAGTTGTAATATTTTTAGATGTTTCATTAATACTATCAGCTACAATAATTCGGAAATTATCCCAAAGTTCTTTAGCTTCATTTTGATAAGTGATAATAGGGTTAGAACCGTTATAAGCTCTCCAAGAAATACCGTCTTTAAGTTTTTCTAGTAAGTCAATATGTTTAACCCAAGCTTGGTCTAAAGCTGTTAATATTACATCTTTAAGAATCATATTTTTAAAATCTTCATCATCTTGAGCAAAATTAATAATTTCACCTAAGTGTTCTCCACCTAGTTTAAAGTAATAATCTTCAAGGAGATTTGGATAATATAAGATTTTATTTCTAGTACGATAGAAAATGTCACGTTGTTCTCGGATAACATCATCATATTTCAATGAGTGTTGACGTGAAGAATAACCAGAAGATTCCAGTTCTTCTTGGACAAGACGTAAGATTTTTTCAAAAGATTTAGGAAGTGGATTTACTGCTGTAAGACGTTTTAGAGCAGAGACGTTACTTTTTTCAAAAATAGAATCCTCTACTGATAAAATTGTTTCAGTAATACCATAAGCTCCTTGACGAGAAGTACGACCTTTTAATTGATTATCAATACGTAAAGATTCGTTCAGTTCGGTAATAATAACAACCAATTCAGTATCTTCATCTACTTTAATGTCAGTACCACGACCAGCCATATTAGTAGCTACAGTAATCTGACCTTTATGTCCAGCTTCAGCGATAATGTCTGCTTCTGACTTATCTTGTTTTGCATTTAAAACTTGATGTTTTAATTTATTATTTTTAAGAAGTTTTGAAAGAGTTTCACTATCTTCTACTGATACTGTACCAATAAGAATAGGACGACCTTTAGAATTATGGTATTTAATACGTTCGATAACAAAATCCCATTTATCTTGTTTTGTCTCTAAAAGGACTGTAGGGAAATCTTCTCGGTTAAGAGGTTTATTCGTATCAATTTCAATTACATCAAGTCCATAAATATCATAAAATTCTTTAGATTCTTCTTTTGCTGTACCACTCATTCCAGCAAGTTTTAAATAACCTCTAAAGAAGTTTTGTAATGTAATAGTCGCTACAGTTTGAGACTCTTCTTGAATCTGAATTCCGTCTCTTGCGTGTTTTGCTTCAATTGCTTGGTGCAAACCATTTGTAAATCTACGACCAAAGAATAATCGACCAGTAAATTTGTCAATAATTACTACTTCTTTTGGCTCTTTTTTAGAATGTCTAGCAAGAGTATAATCTACATCTTTTTGATAACCTATATTTGCTAATAAAGCTTGATTCATTCTATACATAATAGGAATATTTTCAATAGAATATAGATTATCAATATTAAATGATTTTTTAATTTTTTCTAATCCAGAATCTGTAATTGCAATACCTTTTGATTGAGGGTCATATTCATAATCATCTGGTGTAAACGTTTTAGCTACATTATCAGCTTTAATAATCATTACTGTATCATCTTCTTTTGGCTGACCTATAATAAGAGGTGTACGAGCTTCATCAATTAAGACTAAATCTACTTCATCAATTAATGCGTAGTTATATCCGCTTTGATTAACTCTATCTGTTAATGAAGTAACCATATTATCTCTTAAATAGTCAAAACCTAATTCAGAAGCTGTTGAATACATAATGTCACAAGCATAAGCTTTTCGTTTCTCTACGGTTTTCATTTCATTTAAATTTAAACCAGTAGTGAAACCTAAAGCTCCATAAAGTTTTTCTAGATTTTCTTTATCTCGTCTTGCTAAGTATTCATTTACAGTTACTACGTGTACATTATTAACCAAAGCATTTAAAATAACAGCTAGAGAACTTGTTATAGTTTTACCTTCACCAGTTTTCATTTCTGCTATTTTCCCTTGATTTAGAGTAATAGCACCTTCTAATTGTACATCATATATATTAATATTATAGATTAAAGAAATTGCTTGAGAGGTCGCAGCGTATACGTCAATAAGCATTTCTTCTCCAATAGTCTGATTTCTGTAAGATTGAACTATATCTTTTAATTCTTCAATAGTTTTATTTTTATATTCGTCTTGACGAGTACGAATCTTACTAACAAGACCTAAACTTTTATGTTTATGATTTTTAGCGTGTCTTTCTTGTAAAATTGTATTAATAGTTTTCATTTATTCGTATATTTCTCCATATTAATTAAAGGTATGATTACCTTTTTCGTTTAATAATTCAGAAGATATAGTAAAAGGTTTTCTTCGACCACCTAAGTCACTATTCATCTTCATTAATTTATAATTATTTAGTGCTTGAGTAACTTCTTTAGGGTTTAGAATAATCTTCTCTAATTCCTTTTTAATAGATTCTTCACTTTCAAAATACGACCATTTATAATTTTTATCTATATTAGACCATTTTAAAAAGTCAGAAATATTTTTAGGAGTATGTTTAGCTACACGAGGAATATTATCTGATTTATCTCCAATAAGCATTTTTATTAATAAAAAATTATTTAGAGTAATTCCTTTAGCAGAAAAAGAGCTAAGAATATTCACACGTTTAGAGAAATTATCTTTAGTAAATAATACATATTTACCAACAGTATATTCTGTTTTTTTATTACGGAAAAGAAAAACGCTTGTTTTTTCATCAACGAGCGGCAGAATATCAGCGTCTATAGTTAGAATATATTTATTGATAGTACTTTCTTTATAAAAATCTACAATAGAAGTAATGATATCGTCTGCTTCATAGTCAAAAGCTCTAATATAAGAGTATTGTTTAGAAAGACTCTCTCTAACCGCTGAATCCAACGTATTCCAATTATCTTCACGCTGTCTTCCTTCTTTATAATCTTCTTGTATATTAAGCAATTCGTTATAAAACTCTTTGCGAGAAGGACATTGTAAATCAGCTACTATAACGACTTTAGGATTGTTAAGATAGTTTTTAATTTCATTAATAGAACGATTAATAGAATTAACAACATCAGTTGTTGAAATATAGCCATTAAAATACCTTGAGCCATATCTATGAATAAGATGATTTAAATCAACAATTAGTAAATTATTCATTTGAGAAACTCTTTCTAATCTTTGTAAACTTTTTCAATTATTTCTATTATACTATTTTTATGGCTAAAAGTCTATATTAAAAATCAAAAAAATAGTGATTTAAGTAAATATTACAAAAAACACGGTAAAATTTGCATTTTAAGATTTTCCTCTCGTTGATTTTGTACACGTTATATCGAAGGAATTTGCAGGTTTTTTGCCCTATTTTTGCCTATTTTTAATGCCTGTGATGTACTGTACTTGGGCGACTAAATTTTGCTCTCAGAATTGATTTTTACGGGAATAAAAACAAAGAAAATTAATAATAAAAAAATATATTTTTAGACAACAAAAAAAGTCCTTTTCGGGACTTTTTATTTTTAGTTGATTAATCGAAACTTACTTCTCCAAGAGCATTTTCGTCATCAACGACAGCTTGAGCAAAAATTCTAAATGAATCATTCATAAGAGGGTGATTAAGAATTCGTTGCAAATCAGCAGTGTTAGCAGAATAAGTTGTTAATTGAGGAGCGTTTGGAAGTACTCCAAGGATAGGTAAACCTTTGGCAGCCTTCTGAATCTTATCAGGTTCCATATTAACATTCTTAATTGCTTTATTTATAACGATACCAACTTTTTCTGGTTCGACAGCTTTTCTTGTTGTTTCACTAGATACATTTTCAACTATCCAACGACTCATACCAAAGATAGAAGAAATACCCATATCAGTAACATAAATCAATTTATCACAAATAGGATAAGCTACTTGATTAAGTAGAGGGTCTAAATAATTGACGGAAGTATCTAGGATAATATAGTCATACATTTCTCTTAAGTATTGAATAATACTTGAGTATACATCTGGTGGAATTTCAGACGCATTTCTAGGTCTTTTACTAGCGAATAGGAAATCTACACCAGTTTTAGGGTTGTGATAGATACCACCTTTAATAGTTTCTTTTGACAAATCACCAGCAGAAATAACATCAATAATGTTAGGAGCTTTAAAAGCACCATTTAGGAAACCTAGTTGACCGTCACGAACATCAAGGTCAATAGTAATAACAGTATAAGGTCTTTCGATTTTACCTTCATTATAGGCAGATTCACTAGCTCTTTTAATGAAAGAGGCAAGAGCAACCGCTACTGTAGATTTACCAGCACCACCTTTAGAAGAAGTTACGGTAATTACTTGTCCGCTACCGTGAGATTGAGGAATTTTAATAGTATCGTCATCTTCTTCAAGTTCAAATTCATCTTCTGTAGAATCTGCAATAAGAGTGCTAACATCAGTAGCNACATCTCTATCAACATTAGGGTCTTCTACATATTGACGAATAGCGTCTTCTATATCTTGTCCAGCTTGAGTATATCGAGCNAAATAGAAAGGAGAATTTTCGTTATAGTCATAACCGTCTTCAATATATTCTTTTTGGACAGCTTTTACTTTAGCTTTGATTTTACTATCGTCACCTTTTTCGATGTCTTCTTCTGGAATAAGAACAATAACTACCGCATAAGGGCAATAGTAGGCAATAGTTCTAGCGAATTCTTCTTCATCTCCAGCAAAGTAGCGAGAGAATATAATAATTAATTTTGTTTCATCAGAAATTTCGCCACTTTCTATCATATTGCCAAAATCTTCTATATTCTCTACTGGTACTTGCAAATCCCAAGAACTGTCGAATTCTGTAAGTGGGTCATATAGAAATTTAGGACCAATAAAGGCTACTTTATTTTTTTCCATTTATCATATAATTTCCCTATAATTAAGAAAGAGTATAAATAGTAACTCTTTCTTAATGGGAATTTTCCTTTCTATTTATTATTTTTTTTGTCGACTGGACGACCTTTAGAATCTCTTTGTACTGGGGTAAATGTATTATCTGTACCTTTCTTCAAATCTGGAGTTTCAGAATCTGTATCATAATTAAATGTACCTTGAAGATTTGAAGTATCACGTTTTTGGTAATTAACTGATTTTGGAGCAAGTGCCAATTCAACTTTAGCATATTTAGCCAATGCAGAATGAAGATTTGCGACATNTTCAGAAGGCATACCAACTGTAATATTTAAAGTATCTCCAGTACCATTACCAGCACTCTTATTATCAACTTTAGTATCAACAGAACCAGAATCAACATCTAGGGCAAGGACAGAAGTTGCAATATATTTAGTTTCTCCAGTTTCTTGATTTACACCTAGAATATCAAAATATTGACCTCGAGTAATAATACCATTAACAGCTTGAGTACGAGGAATTGAAATAGATGTAACAGCCCAACTGTCTGGGATACCTACAGTGTTATCAATATCAATACCAGTATTAGAAGGAACTAGGACATCTCCAGCTTGTAAAGCAACTTTACTAAATGTATTACCAGTAGCTACTTGAGCTGCCGTAATTGCATTTTTAGGAGCAGTTCCTTTTGCTGTTTGAACCTCTGTCAACATTTGAGTTGTGATTTGTGTTTTGGCAGGGACATCTTGATTTAAAATGTAATATTTCTCAGTTGCTAGCAATTGTGACAATGTAAAAAATACTACACCTACAAATACTAATACCCCTACAGCAACCGCAGAAACAATTAATAAATTCTTTTTGGGTTTTACTTTAAAATTTTGAGACTTATCTTTTATCGTTAGCGCCATTTGTATTTTTTTATTCCTTTACATTTATTTTAGCTATTAATTAAAGCTAATGGATTTGTATCAAACATTGCTTGCCATTCATAAGGGACTGAGATTTGAACTACACCTATATTTTTTAACGAATCTTGCATTAGACATTGACCCGTTTCTAAGTGTATCCCAATTTCTTCCCAGCCTTCATTTTGGGGTAGGTTCATAGATTCAACAGTTATTTTGTTGTTTTCTTTTGAATCATTTCGGAAAGCAAACCTTGTAGAGATTACATTAGAAATATCTACACCGTCAACCTTTATATGTTTAGGAGATTGTGTAGCTAAAAGNAANGCAACATTTAGAGAACGNCCTTTTAGTCCTAATTCATTTATTAAATCTCTACCTTTTTGAGACGACATTATAGTCCAAGCTTCATCAATAACTACCATTTTAAATATTCGTTTAGAAATATCTTTCATCATAGTATTTGCTACTAATGTTGTAATTAAAGACATAATAGTTATTGAAAGTTTTTCATCGTCACTCCACGTACTAGGTTTACTACCTTGGGCTGGTAAATGAAGCCCCATAAGGTTAACAACAGTAGTACCGCCTTGGAAAGATACTCTTTTAGCTTTTGCTTTTCTTCTATCTGGGAAAAGAAGTTGTGCCAATCCTAAACCCGCTATAGAACCTAATTTTATTCCTAAGTTTCTAACTTCTTCATTTTGATTTCGACTAAGTTTAGATACAACTAAATTAAAATTAGGGTTAGGGCTTGCTACGACATCTTTTAAAATTGGAATTAAATAGTTTGATTGAGTTTTTGTTAATTCTCCACCAATTAAAGAACTTATTACAAATTCTGTAAGAGCTACATTTTCATCAGGATTATCAAATAATGTTATTGGGTCTAAGACTCCATTATTTTTCTCTAAATCAGTAGTTTCATTATTATTTGTTTGTGGAGACAAATTCCAAATTTGGACGTTAGCTAAAACTCCTTCTCTTTCTAATTTTTTTAATGCAATAAAATCTCCTTTAGGGTCTAATATTACACTTGTTTTTCCCATAAGAGAAGCGTGAGCACATAACAACAATAATAACCAAGTTTTACCAGACCCCGGGCTTCCTGTTATTAAAGTTCCGGGCGGTTTACTGTTTATTAAAGGAAAGTGGGGGTCGAAAAACACTGGATATGGAACTCCAGATAATTGCTCTCCTATAAAACTAGAAACCCCTAATTTATTTTTTCTCATTTATTTCTCCCAAATAGTTTTTTCTTTTTTGGTTTTCCTTGTTCGTGTAGTTCTTTTTGTATTAAGAACAATTTATAAAAATCTCTACTTCTTGATACAGTAAAGTTATTATTAAATCTTAATACTTTAGGAAATACCATTGCTCTATTATCATAATATTTTTTTGGAGCAAACATAAATTTAATTTGACAACTCAACCAAGAAGGGAATGACTTATTATTCCATATTGGTTTACTCATCAAATTCGCCATTGCTATTGGTGGTATTAACATAAATGCTGCCGAATAAGGATTTATATGATTTTTAAAAAATATGAGATATAACGGTAATGCCCATATTAATAAATTAATAATAGCATAAAGAAATAGGACGACTCTAAGGGGTTTCTTAAATCTTATATCAAAAAATGAATATAACAATAACTCTCGTGTAAATAGTTTCGTCATATCCAAAACTTCAAGATATTCCATTTACTATCANCTATCCTTTCTGTATTATTTATTATTAATATCTAATTACACCGCTACTCTCATTTTTATAAATGGGTGACATTTATAATCAATAAGTTCAACATCTTCTGGTTTAACTTCAAATATATTAGTAAAATTATTAATTCTAAGTTTAGGTGCTGAATAAGGAAGTCTTGTTAATTGTTCTTTTATAATTTCTAATTGATTATTATAAATATGAACATCTCCACCAGTATGGATAAATTCTCCAACTTCTAAGCCACATTCTTTAGCTATAAGATGTGTTAGAATAGCATAACTTGCAATATTGTAAGGAACTCCTAGGGGATAATCATTTGAGCGTTGATACAATTGGCAAGATAGTTTTCCGTCATTTACATAAAACTGAATTAATACGTGGCAAGGAGCGAGAGCCATTTCAGGAATATCTTTAGGATTCCAAGCAGATAAAATAAGTCTTCTTGAATCTGGATTTGTCTTAATTTCTTCTATAAGATTTTTTAGTTGGTCTACACCGTTGAAGTCTCTCCACTGTTTACCATAAACGGGACCTAGGTTACCATATTTTTTACAAAAACTACTATCTGTTAGGATTTTGTTCTCAAAAGCTTTTCTTTCTTCTAAATATAGTTTTCTATCAACTGTATTTATATTTACATCTTTAGGAATCTTTCCAATATAATCTTCAGATTTTATATATTTTTCCAAAGCCCAATCTGTCCAAATATGATTTTTATATTCTAATAAATATTTAATATTTGTATCACCATTAATAAACCATAATAATTCACTTACAATATTAGTAATATTCATTTTCTTTGTAGTCAAAAGAGGNAATCCTTGACTAAGGTCAAATCTCATTTGAGTTCCAAAAATTGANGTTGTTCCAACACCNGTTCTATCTGATTTAGCCTTACCATTTTCAATAATTTTTTTCAAAGTTTCTANATAAGTCCAATCAGCTTTAGAAGTATTTTTAATTCTGNCTTCAACAGCTTTNGAAGAAATTTTCACACCTTCAGAATTAAATATGTTTTCTAATTCCCCTTTAGAATTTACGACAACTTTATAAGTATAATCGTTAGAGAAGACTTGTTCTAAGTTTTTATCTAATAAGTAAATCAATATAAGCTCCTTTTATTTATTCTTTTATATTTATTATTCCTTTTTCGCAATAGAAAGGAAACCGACTAAAAAGTGGTTTCCTTAGGTATATAAACATTTAATATTTTCCGAAGCTTCGTTAATTATTTACAACAATCAATTAATAAGAATTTTATTCTCTAATTTTCACAATAAGCTGTCAAACTTAATAAATATAACAAATTAATTTTATCATTATTAATAATTAACAGTCTCTAGCTTGGAAATTAAGATTTAGTAATCTTTTATTACTATACTTCAATATATAATATCAGTAGAGCCTAGATATTATAAATATGGAAAAAGAAAAATATATTTATGGCTTAGATTTGTCACTATCAGATACGGGTGTTGCAATATTTAATAAAAAAGGAGAATTAATAAAATTAACTTCTATACCAACAACCGTTACCTATAAGACAGGAATTAAAAACAACCCTAATTGGAAAAATAAAAATATGATATTAGGGATACGATTAAAACATATTTATGATACTTACAGTAAGTTGAGAGAAGAATATCCACCAGAGAAAGTAATAATAGAAAGGGGTTTTAATAAATATAATAATTCTTCACAAGCTTCTTTTAGGGTTCACGGTATTACGAATTTAGCTTTTTCTGATGTAGAAAACATATATTACCCACCAAAAAGTGTAAAGGGTGCAATAACAGGTAAGGGAAATGCTTCAAAAGCTAAAGTCGCAAGTGTTCTAAGTGAACGATTCGGATATAAATTTGCAAATGATGATGAATCAGATTCAGTTGCTGTCGGATTAACCTATTTTATAGAAGAAGGCTTAATAGAATGGTAATAAAAAGAGATAAGAAGTATAATTTCTTATCTCTTTTTTTATACTAGAAATTAGAAGTTTTCTTAATGAAGTGATTTGCTGCAGCCGTACCAATACCGAAGATTACGAACACTAAAGCAAACATAATCCAAGAGAAACCAGATTTAAACCAGAAGTCTCTGGACATTGGATTAACAAGATAAAGGAATATGAATAGACCGGGAATCATACCAGAAGATACAAGCAAAAGAGGTCTATTTTCTTGAATTGCAACATTCAACTTTCTTTTAAGTCCTCGTCTACGTTCAAGCATTTTTTCAATTGTTTCGATAGGTTTTTCAAGGTTACTACCGTCAGCTGAAGATAACTCAATACAAGAGCAAAGGAACTTAAGAGTAGAATTAGTAGTTTGCTTTTTAAGTTTAATAATTGCTGCTTTAAAAGAACCAGTTTCAGACATTGTTTTAGCAACAACCAATTCAGAGTAAAGAGGGTCTCCAGTGTTATCAATAGCGTTAACCAAAGCAAGTTCAGGAGCTTGGTTTGCTTGAATATTAGCTTTTAAAGTAGAAAGGAAAGCTGGAATTTGTTCTTCAAATATTTGTTGTTTCTTTTTAATTTTAGCATTCCCAGCAAGAGTAAGAAGGACAAGTCCTCCTAATGCAAAGATAATACCCATACCAAAATTAGAAAGAAGTATAGAAGTTATTATATAAATACCTAAAGAACCAAAAAATACAAGACTCCCTAGTTGTGAGGGTTTAACGTCTTTACTATTAATCCAATCTGAATCAATAAATACTTTTTTCCAATGATTATTCCAACGATTGACAATCCCTTTATTTCTTAATTCTTCTTGTTCTTTAAGGTATTGTTCATCAGTAAGACCACCAGCTTTTTCCATTTCTCGCATAAATTCTAAATCGCTGTGAGTTATTCTCTTCGTCTGAATAATGATATAAAGAGATATACTTAATCCTATAAGGACGAGAAACCCTGTGATAATAAGTGGAGCATAGGCATATAAGCTCATTTATGAATTATCTCCTTCGTATAATTTTTGTAATTCTTCCCAATTTTTAAGAGAAACCATATCAAGATTATGTTTCTTACGTCTTTCTTCAGAAAGTTCTCCAGTTTTCTTCCAAATACCACGAACTTTTGCACCATAGCCACCACCTTGTGAGAATTTATCTGGTATGAATTCCCAAATAGGGTTTACTTTAAGTTCTGGTTGACCTGCGGTATTTAAGGTTACTTTTGTATCAATCTCATATACTCCAGTAATTTTACGAGAACCGTCTTGAGGGAAACGTGTAGTAACAATAATCAAGTCGAAAGAAGAAGCCAGCATTTCTAGCAAGGCGTCACCTTTAATAACGTCTGCTTGTGAAATCAAGGCTACCATTCTTGAGATAGTTTCTTCAGCACCATTAGCGTGAACTGTGGTAGCTCCGAAGTGACCTGAGTTTAGCGCTTGAGTTACGTCCCAAGCTTCTGCACCAGTTGTTTCACCTAGAATAATTCCGTCTGGTCGCATTTGGGTTGTTGCTTCTACAAGTGTTCTCATATCTACCCCTAGAGTTCTTGAACCGGGGTTTGGTGGAATAACTTCCATAGGAACTCCCCAAAGTTTATTTGGTGCTGGACGTAATTCAATATTTCTTTCTACGGTTAGTAGACGGGCGTCATTTCGATAAAAACCAGTTAACGCTGCCAATAAAGTTGTATTATGTGTTGTTAAATAGTCTTCTCCAAACAAATAAGTGTGTGTTGGTGAAGCTACTGTAATACATCGCATTTTTTCTACTTTATTTAATGGTTTTATTTCTACTATTTCTTCAAATGATAAAGCTTCTTCATTTTCTAAATCTTTAAATGTTTTATATCCTAATGAACGTAAAATTCGTTTAATTAATGGATATCTATTTTCATCTAAATCTTTATATTTATCTTTAATATCTAATACTAATTTACGGCGAATCTCTGAAGGAGCAAATTCATATTCTTTTATTAAATCTTCTTTTGTCGCAATATCTGAAATTACTTCTGGTAAGTCTTCTAATAAAATATTTTTATAATTATCAGAATAAGCTCTATTAAAATTAACCGCTGATGAAGATAATGGAATTAAGAATTTATCAAAACCTTTATCTATAATTTCTTTAGTTGTAAGAGTTCTAAAATCAGAAGGATTTTCTTTCGTTGAAACATACCAATTATGTTCTAAGTCACATTCTACAGCTTTAGAATTTTTAAATTTAATTTGGTATACAGGACGAGGTTTTTGGTCGAAAATATTTACGACTTTAGTAACTCTACCATTAGTATCAAAGACATAATCATCTGTAGTAAGGTTTCCCATTAATTTAAATCCGTGAGGTGTTGGAATAGGAGTTGTAAGGGCAAGAGATTTACCAGTTGCGGTACCACCAGCTACAATAAAGTTAAGTTCAGCGTTAATATGTTGACCCAACCATTCAAGAAGTTCTGGTGAAGCAGATTCCCATTCCAATAAGTTTTCTGGAGAAATCCATTCTTCAGTGTGTCGGCGAATGTTAAGAGAAGGACCGTTAGGAGCTACAGAACTATCAACAGCAAAGACACGAGAATTATCGTGTAGACGAGCACGTTCGATAGGAGTCATTCTTGTGATTTGTTTATTTACAGAATTATAAAGTTTATCAATTAATTCTTTTAGATGTTCTTCATTTCTGAATTTACAAGAAGGAACTCGTCTCATTCGACCACCTTTTTCAACTTGGATATCAAAAGGACCATTACAAGCAATTTCTTTTAGTGATTCATCTCTATATAATGGTTCGAGAGGCCCTAAACCACAAATCTCACTAGAAACTAAAGCATAAATAATACTTTTATCTACAGCCGTGAAATTTTCATTAAAATCTTTATGTTTTATATCTTTTTCATAATTTGTAAAATTAGTATAGATAGTTGACAAAGCAGATTCTCTATATTCTTTATCTGTAGGATTCTTTTTAAGTCTTTGAATTAGGAAGACATCATTTTCGTCTTTACTCATTTCATTTTGTATCCAAGCTGTAACGTGCTGTACTGCTTCAGTATATTTATCAAAGAAATCTTCTGGAGCTAAAAATAGAACTTTAGAAGTAATAATATTAGCTAAAGGTACGGGGTTCATTTTAGCTTCTGTAACAGCTTGTGAAATTAAATGAATAGTTTCTTTTGTTCTAGGGTCTGCGTATTTAACTTTTTTCTTATTATTTTTTCTACCTAGAGAAAGAGAGAAATTCCCTAGTGCTGAAGGGTCAAGGAAACTATTATTATTAGGAGTAGATGTACCTACTTCTTTTTGTTCTGGTCTCTTTCTATTAAGATTAGGAAGACTGGATATTGACATAAAAATCTCCTTTAAAATTTAATCAAAAATTGAGAGAATCCAAAAAGGATTCTCAAATTATTCCTAAAATGCATTCATTAGTGTAACAGCTGTTGGTGACATAACTACAATCAAAATACTTACAAGAGCTGTTGGTGACAAACACATCATAACTTTAGTATCCAATGTAGAAATACGTTTTTCAATTTCTTGTTCTAGTTCTCTACGACTAGCGTCACTACGTGCTTCTAGGATTCCTTTTAAGTCTACATTAAGTTTATTTGCATTATTTAAAGATTTACAAAAAGCTTTGATTGATTCACTTGGTACACGAGAAGCAAAATTGTTTAAAGCCTTTTCTAAAGATTGTCCAGAATGAAGTTCTGAAACGATTTTCTTAAATTCTTCTTTTACTGCGCCTTCTTCCAAATATTCCACTGATTTTTCAAATGCTACAGACAATGTAGTTCCACTATCAATAATCATAATCAAATAGTCAATAGCTTCAGGGAAATATCTTTTAAATTCTTCTTCACGTTTTTTCTTTAAACCTTCATAATTACTTTCTGGATATAAATAACCTAAGTATCCTAGTAGAGGAGCAGTAATTAAAGGAATCAAAATTGCTATTGGACCGTGTACGAATGATACACTTATTATTATTCCTAAAGTTAATCCGATTAAAGCAAATACAGCACTTAACACAAATCTAACTATTTGAAATTCTACTATTGTAAGATTCCAAGGATTACCGCAAGTTGCTATAAGTTCTTCTAGACGTTGGTCGTAAGTTTTAGGTTTAAATCTTGTTTTATCAACAAAGGTAAGAATATCTCCACCTAATAGATTTACTATTTTCTGAAGTGTCTTGTCAAGTTGAGCGTCTTCTGATAAATGAAAATGTTTTGTCTCTTTGGGAACTACTATTAAAAATATTAATAGTGCGATTATCGCTACTATCCCAAACGTTATTAAATATATTTTTTCCATTTATTTTTACTCCCTTATTTATATTATTCTTTTTTATATATTTAATATCGTAGAATATAATCTTACTATAAAAACTCCCTTAAATAAAGCTTAAATAATATTAGAGCGATATTATTTAATGTAAATTAAAGAAAATTAGTTCTAATACCTTTATACTTGTAAAAGGGTAAAATTGTAAAGGAGTTTAAAATGCTAACTAAAATTAAAAATCGTGTAAATAGTGACCGTGCTGACGCAAACTCTGTATCTCAAATCCTTTGGATTGCTATTGCTGCAGCGGTTATCTCTGTTGTCGGTCTCGCTATCTTTAATGCAATCAAAGCTAAAGGTACTGAAGTAAGCTCTCAAATTACAAACACTAAGAACACATTTAAATAATAACTAATTAGAGGAGAAACTTTAAAAATGCTAACTAAAATTAAAAATCGTGTAAACAGCGACCGTGCTGACGCAAACTCTGTATCTCAAATCCTTTGGATTGCTATTGCTGCAGCGGTTATCTCTGTTGTCGGTCTCGCTATCTTTAATGCAATCAAAGCAAAAGGTACTGAAGTAAGTACTCAAATCACAAACACTAAAAACACATTTAAATAATAATTAATTAGAGGAGA
>JGI24709J26583_10000714_pt1 | contig 28190 bp, 24 predicted proteins | sample BioPla2DNA1_FD_26583 | JGI IMG/M metagenome (IMG submission 26583) | reverse complement strand
GTTTGTCTATATTCATATGGACTCATCTTAAAACGTAAACTAGGCCGAACTTTATTGTAATAAATTATATACTCATTTATTGCTTTTATTAACTCATTTGCGTTCTTATAACTATCTTTATGATCATTCCATATTTCTCTTTTTATTATTCCGAAAAAGTTTTCTGTTGGACTATTATCTAAACAGTTACCTTTTCTACTCATCGATTGAATCATCCCTAGTTTTTCAATACCTTCTGAATATCTAGAGTTTTGATATTGCACACCTTGATCTGATTGAATAACCATTCCTTCTAGATTATCTTTATGATTATCTTCAAGACGCTTTAACATTAGCTTTATCTTATCCATCTTTGCATTTTTACCTACTGTATAAGATAATATCTNTCTTGTGTGAAAATCAATTATAGGTGATAAGTAAACTGCTTCATCATTAAGTGGAAAGACCGTTATGTCGGTTCCACCTTTTTCATATGGTTTGGTTGTTGTAAAGTTTTGATCCATATGATTTGGCTTTACCCAACCTAAATCACCTTGGTATGCATTAAATCTTCGCCAATTTCTTTTCTTTTGTCTTAAATAACCTTTATCTCTCATTATTTCTAAGACTTTGTTTTTGCCTATCTTATAGCCTAGACGCTTTAGTTCATTATATAGTCTTTGATAACCTATACGCTTTTTATGAACATTTAAATATAAATAATCTATTTCGTCTTTTATTTCCTTATATTTATCTGGTTTTTCTTTTAAAGATAAATTGTAATAATATGTTGAAGGCGATAGTTGTGCTATTTCTAGAAGGACTTCAAACTTAAAACTCTTCCTTAACTCCTTAACAATTAAAGACTTTTCTTTATTTGTTATTCCTTCTAGTTTTTGAGTCAAGGACTGCGACTTTTTTAAGTATTCTATCTCTGCCCTTAATCTTTCATTTTCTTCTTGTAATGCTTTATCTACTATATGTTTTGCTCTTTCGTCTTTTGTCATATAGCTTTGTCTTTGGTAAGTATCTTTTATCGCATCCTTACCTTTTGTTTTGTAAAGTCTTACCCAGTCACCTAATATTGTTGGCTCTATTAATCTTAAATCTAAAGCTACACTTCTTATTGATTCCCCATTTAAAACTCTTGAGATTGCTATTAGTTTAGTATCTCTTTTATATACTCTCCTGCCTCTGTTTATAAAGACTTCTTCACCATGTCTTTTATATAAATTAATTAGATATTTTAAATTACCAATATCATAATTATACATTTCTGCTGCATGTGATATAGATTTACCATCTATTACATTCGCTTTTACCATTTCTAATTTTTGTTTTAGTGTTACACGCATAAAAAAAGGCTCCCTTCTTTAGAGTATAGGGATATATTACCCTTTTTCTCCAAGAATTGGAAGCCAATGCAATAATATTTGGTGGAGATGAGGGGAGTCGAACCCCTGTGCAAAACAAGAATGCATCTAAATTTCTACATGTTTATCCTTTTAGGGGCTTTAACTTTAAAGTATTGAAAAGGAACATTACGATAAAGCGAGCCTTGAAAATTCGTTTATAGCCTTAAGGCGGCAGAACTACAAATATATCTTACTCTCTTACCTCACTAGACCGTAAGCATTTCTAGATTGGTCGCAGACTTTATCTTAAGCTGCTAGTTGTAATCTTGGTTGTCCACCAAAATTATAAATTGATTTGTTTCCGTTTATTAGAAAACCTCGACGTTTTTACTTGCGTAACCAAGACATGCTTATTAGACCATTGTTACCTTGACGAATCCATAAACATCCCCAGCGAGACAATTATATACTATAAATAAAGTAAAAGCAAATTAATTTTAGTATATCTATTGACAAGCAAAAAACAGCAATTATAATATAGAAAGAGATGTTTATTTTAACTTAACAAAAAGTTTAATATTAGTAAACTTGTAATAAAAATAAAATGAACTTTTCGGCTTTGTAAACATCTTAAACGCGAAAACTCGTTTAACCTATTTAAACAACAAAAGGAGTGTGGAAAATGAACAAATTAATTGAACTAAAAAATGTTACAAAAACATATGGAGATAATATTGTTTTAAAAGGCGTAGACCTAGATATTTATCATAATGAGTTTGTTACATTGTTAGGGCCGTCTGGTTGTGGTAAAACAACACTTTTACGTATTATTGGTGGATTTACTGATCCATCTGAAGGGATTGTTTTGTTAGATGGTAAAGATATTTTATCTCTGCCTGCACATAAAAGACCAACTAATACAGTATTTCAAAGTTATGCTTTATTTCCACATTTAAATGTTTTTGAAAACATTGCTTTTGGTTTAAGAATGAATAAACCAGAAATAAGAGATTTGAAAATAGAACAAGAAGAAAAATTAAAAGAGATTGATGAACAAATTCTTAATGCGGACGAAAAAAAGAAAAAAGAATTACAAAAAGAAAAATCTGAACTTAAAAAGAAACAGAGAAAAGAATTAAGAGCAACTAATAAAAAAAGAGAACAATTAATAGAAGAAAAAGTTAATAAATATTTAAAGATGGTTGGTTTAGAAGGTTATGAGTATCGTTCGGTTGATAAACTTTCTGGTGGGCAACAGCAAAGAATTGCGATTGCGAGAGCGCTAATTAATGAACCAAGAGTGTTACTATTAGATGAACCACTTGCAGCACTTGATTTAAAGTTACGTCAAGAGATGCAATATGAGTTAAAAGATATTCAAATAAACTCAGGTATTACTTTCATCTATGTAACACATGATCAAGAAGAAGCTTTAACAATGAGTGATAAGATTGTTGTATTAAATGAAGGTGAAGTTCAGCAAATCGGAACACCTGAAGATATTTATAACGAACCAATGAATAAATTTGTTGCATCATTTATTGGTGAATCAAACATTGTTGAAGGTATTATGAAAGATGATTATTTAGTTCATTTTGATGGAGTAGATTATGAGTGTCTCGATTCAGGTTTTAGAAGAAATGAAGTTGTTGATATCGTTTTAAGACCTGAAGATCTAGACATAGTCCCGTTAGGAGAAGGGCCAATCAACGGTGTAATAGACAGTGTAATCTTTAAAGGCGTTCACTACGAAATAGATGTAAAAACGAAAGATAGAATTTATACAATTCATACAACAGATTATGAACCAGAAGGAAAAGAAGTATCAATTACTTTCTTTAAAGAAGATGTTCATGTTATGGAGAAATGGTAATGGAAAACTTTAGACCATTTGAAAGTGAAAAGCCTAAAAGAAAGAGAAAAAGAAAAATAGAAAACAAAGGAACTTTATTAGGAATTCCTTATTATGTAATTTTAATAGGCTTAATTATTATTCCTTTAGTTTTAATCTTCTTTTATTCAATAACAGTCTATGAAGGAAATATGTTTTACAAACTTACATTAGAGCATTTCCAAAACTTCTTTAAACAAGGTTCTTTTGTAAGGACAATGCTTGATAGTATTAAAATTGCGTTAATAACAACAGCTGTTTGTTTATTAATAGGCTATCCTGCTGCATATTTAATTAGTAAACAAAGTCCAAAGGTTCAAGCAATATTAATACTTGCAGTAACTGTGCCGATGTGGATTAACTTACTGATTTTAACTACAGCATGGGTACAAATATTAGATTTGATTAATCCTAAACTCTTAGGGACTGACTTCGCTATTATTATTGGGATGGTAAACATCTATTTACCGTTTATGATTTTACCAATCTATTCTGTACTAACAAGAATTAACCCAAGACTATACGAAGCAGCAGCAGATTTAGGAGCGAATAGTTTTAGAACATTTATGCGAGTTACTTTACCCCTTTCAATTGGTGGGGTACTATCAGGTATAACGATGGTTTTATTACCAGCAGCAACGACAATTGTTATACCTAATAAACTAGGTTTAGGAAGATATTTAATTGGTTCATTAATTGAAGATAGATTTTTCCAAGCAGGTAATTGGAATGAAGGAGCAGCTATCGCAATTATATTAGCCTCAATAATTATGATTTTAATCGTCTTCACAAGAAGATTTGATAAGGTAAGTGAGGTGGAAAAAGATGACGTCTAAAAGAGCCAAAATAATAAATATTGTTTATATATCATTAGTAATTTTGTTTTTCTATCTGCCTATCTTGAGTTTAATAATTTTCTCGTTTAATGATGGAGCAAGTTTAACTAGATGGACAGGATTTTCAATGCGCTGGTACAAAAAATTATTTGAGTCAGATAAGATATTAGATTCAGTTAAAGTATCAATTAGTATTGCATTATTAGCAACATTAATTTCTACAGTAATTGGAACGCTTGCGGCTATTGCTGTTGCAAGAAGAAAAAGAAAGTTTAGAAACGCAATTTTATTTTTAAACAGCATTCCAATTGTTAACCCAGAAATTGTAACTGCGATAGGTTTATTATTGTTCTTAACAATGTTTATTGAACCGTCGTTTAATGCAATGTTAATTGCCCATATTTCATTTTGTGTGCCATATGTTTTCTTAACAGTTTATCCGAAGGTAAGAAGTTTAGATCCAAGTTTAACTGAGGCAGCAATGGATTTAGGGGCTAATCCTTGGAAAGCACTTAGGCATGCGGTTTTACCACAAATCAAAGGTTCGATATTAGCGGGTGCTGCAATCGCCTTTACAATGAGTTTTGATGACTTTGTAATAAGTTATTTTACGGGTGGTTCATATGAAAATATATCGGTATATTTATACAATTTACCAAGAGGAGCGAACCCTTCAATTAATGCACTTTCAACAATAATAATTATCGTCATAACAATTGTAGTTGTGATAAATTATATTAAGAGTAGTAAACAATATAAAAAGGAGAATAGAATATGAAAAAAGTATGGGTTTTATTATTAGTATTAATTTCAGGATTATTACTAACATCATGTGGGGAGGCGGACTTGAAAATATTGCTTCCAACAGAGTATTTAGAAGAAGAATTAGTAAAGCAGTTTGAAAAAGAAAATAAAGTAAAAGTTAAGACAATTTCTTTTGCATCAAATGAGGCAGCTATTTCAAGATTAAAAAGAGAGACATTTGATTTAATGATTCCAAGCGATTATGCAATTGAACAAATGATTGAAGAAGACTTACTTTTACCAATTGAATGGGATAAGATAGATTTAGATAGAGATACAGGTTATGCAACACCGCTTATGAGTATTATAAGAGGATATGAAGAAGCAGAAAAACCAGTACCATTATTAGATTATGCAGTTCCTTATTTTTGGGGAAGTTTAGGAATTATTTATAATGCTCAAAAAGAAGGTTTAACTGAATTATTAGAAGAAGAAGGTTGGGGAGCATTTTTAGATTCTAGCCTTAAAAAAGTAGTTTATGACTCTTCAAGAGATGGATTTGCGTTAGCCTTAAAATATTTAGGATATTCAGTTAATTCTAATAACGAAACAGAACTACAAGCAGCTGAAGCGCTTTTAAATCAAATTAAAGATTCAGGAAATGTATTATTTTTAACTGACCAAATTACGGATGATATGCCAGACTTAAAACACGATATTGCATTAACATACAATGGTGATGCAGTTTATGTTAGAACACAACAACCTAATGTTGGTTTCCACACACCTAAGCAAGGAACAAATGTTTTTGTAGATGCATTAGTTATCCCTAAAAAATCAAGAAATGTTGAGTTAGCATATAAATTCATTAACTTCATATCTGAACATGATAATGCAGTAGTTAATGCTGAAACTGTATGTTATGTATCAGCAATTAAAACAGTTTATGAATATATGATTACAGATGAGACTTCAGCATTTTATGACCATAGAGATATTTATATGGTTGAATATAATGAAGAAAAAGATGAATTATTTAGATATATTCCAAGCGTGAAAAGATTTATGGATGATGCGTGGGCAAGAGTCCGCACAAGATAACAATTAAAGAAGACACCTTATTATGTTTATAATGAGGTGTTTTTTTGTTGCTTTTGTTTACAATTAAGGCTCTACATGGTATTATATATTTATTAATATATATAATATTTTTAGTTTTAAAAATAAACTTTTGAGGTACATTAATGTCAAGAAGAAAATATCGCGAAAAGATAATATTTAATCTCTATGAATTAGATTTAATGGGTAATTCTAATTTTGATAAAGAAACTGAAGCAGGTAAAACAACTTTGGATATAATTAGTAAAATGGAAAAGATAGATGAAGTAATTGAAAGCAATCTTTACAATTATAAACTTTATCGTTTAGCGTATCTCGATAAGGCAATTATTCGACTAGCAACTTATGAGATGATCTATACGAAAGAACCTAAACAAGTAATAATTAATGAAGCGATTGAACTAACAAAAGAATATAGTGATATTGATGATAAACAAAAAGCTTTCACGAATAAAGTTTTAGATAATATTAAAAATAATCTTGGTGATATAAGTGAGTGAACAAAGATATTTAACAGTCAGTGCATTAGTTAGATATATTAAAAATCAATTGGAAAGTGATGACCACTTAAAAACAATTTATTTAAGAGGTGAAATATCAAATTTTACTAGACATAGTTCTGGTCATTTATACTTTTCTTTAAAAGATGAAAGATCGCAAATAAAAGCGATTATGTTTGCGAGCAGCGCTGATAGGTTAAATTTTTCACCAAAAAAAGGTGATAAAGTTCTAGTGTTTGGTTCTATTAATGTTTATGAGCCAAATGGTGATTTTTCAATACTAGTAAAAACGATGGAACTTGATGGAATTGGTGAATTATATTTAGCCTATGAAAAGTTAAAAAAAGATTTAGAAGAAAAAGGTTATTTTAAAGAAGAATATAAAAAAGCAATTCCAAAATATCCAAATGCAATTGGTGTAGTCACTTCGCCAACAGGAGCGGCGATTGAAGATATCATTAATACAATCGGCAGAAGATATCCGCTTGCGAAACTTTATGTTTACCCGGCGTTAGTTCAGGGTGAGAATGCAAAGTATTCTATAAAACAACAAATTGAAAAAGCAAATAAAGATAAGATTGTTGATGTTTTGATTGTTGGTAGAGGCGGAGGTTCAATTGAAGATTTATGGGCGTTTAATGAACTAGTTGTAGCTGAGGCAATCTTTAATTCAGAGATTCCAATCATTAGTGCAGTAGGGCATGAGACTGATACAACGATAGCGGATTTTGTTAGTGATTTAAGAGCACCGACACCAACAGGTGCAGCAGAACTTGCAACACCAAATGTTAATACACTTTATGAAATAGTTAAAAACAATGAAAGAATGTTAAATAGAAATATTAAAAACATCATTGCCGCTAAAGAATATCTTTTAGTTCATTTAGATCAAAGATTAATAAACCAAAAACCAACTAATGTAATGAAAGAAATAGAAAAGCGTTTAGATAAAAACGTTTATGATTTAAGAAGAAACTTTAAGTTAATGATTGAACATAAGAAGTTTTTATTAGAGTCTAAAATAAACTTGTTAAGAAGAGTAGATTTAAATAATTTATATGAAACTAAATTAACTAATTTAAACGAATCTAAAAAAGATCTAACAAACAACTTTAATCAAGTGATTAACAATAAGCAGCAACAATTAAATTTAGTAATTGGTTTATTAAAATATCAAAACCCATTACAGTTAATGAGTCAAGGTTATACTGTAACACTAAAAGAGGGCAAGAGATTGTCTTCAGTGGAAGAAGTTAATAAAGATGATAATATTGAAACAGTTGTAAAAGATGGAAAGATTATTTCACAAGTAATTAAAAAGGAGAAGAGAACATGAAAGATAAAACATTTGAAAGTGCTTTAGCTGAACTAGAAGAAGTTGTTAAAAAACTTGAAAACAAAGATATTGGTTTAGATGAAGCGATAAAATTATATAATGAAGGTTTAGAATTATCGAAGTTGTGTTATGAAAAATTAGAAAAATCAAAAGAACTTATCGTTGAAAAAATGGAAGAAACTGAAGTTTAATGAGCAAAAAGAAGAAAATATCGTTTGATATTGAAAGTATTAAAGACCCAACTTTTTTAAAAGACCTTAAAGTAAAAGAACTTGAGATTCTTGCACAAGAAATCAGGTCTTTTTTAGTTGAAAAGATAAGTAAGACAGGTGGACATTTAGCATCAAACTTAGGAGCTGTTGAATTAACGTTAGCTTTACATTATGTTTTTGATTCACCAGTAGATACGATTATTTATGATGTGAGTCATCAAATTTATACTCATAAAATTTTAACAGGTAGAGCGAGTGAGTTTGATACATTAAGACAACATAAAGGTTTATCAGGTTATGCAAGTTATAACGAATCTGTTCATGATAAATGGGAAAGTGGACATGCCGGTACATCAATATCAGCGATGGTTGGTTTCTTACAAGCCAATAAAGTTTTAAACAAAGAAGGGAATGTAGTTAGCGTTGTTGGTGATGCATCAATAATTAACGGTACTAACATGGAAGCCTTAAATTATTTAGGAAATATGTATGACGGGAAAGGTATCATTCTTTTAAATGACAACAATATGAGTATTAGTAAAACTCGTGGGGCAATGTCAGTTATGCTAGCGCGTTTAAGAGGTTCAAAATTCTCAAAAGGTATGAGAAAAGTATTTGATAAAATACTACCTAATTTCCTTTTTAGAATCGGAAGAAGAATTAAAAGAGCTTTAAAAGGAATTTTTCAAAGACGTAATATGTTTGAAGATATGGGATATGTATATATTGGACCAGTAAATGGTAATAATATTAAAAGAGTAATTCAAACATTAAAATCTGCCAAGAAAATGAATAAAAGTGTAGTAATTCATGCAGTCACTAAAAAAGGTTTAGGATATGAGTTTGCAGAATATGATGAAGAAGGATCATATCACGGCGTTCCAGCTTTTGATAAAAAAACAGGTCTTTTAAACAATAATGGTAATAGTAAAATCACTTGGAGTGAAGGTATCGCAAGCATATTAGATAAATATGCAGAAGAAAAAGATATTTATGTTTTAATCCCAGCGATGATTGTTGGTGGAGGGTTTTTAGAGTTTGCAGAAAAACATCCTAATAGAATAATTGATGTTGGTATAGCTGAAGAGCATGCCGCTGTAATGAGTGCGGCACTTGCCTTAAATAAAATTAATGTTTTTTTATCTTATTATTCAACATTTAGTCAAAGAGCATATGACCAAATTTTAAATGATATTGCTAGAACCAATTTAAAAGTAGTTATTGGAATAGACAGAGCAGGATTTGTTGGTGAAGATGGTTCTACACATCAAGGCTTATATGATGTTTCAATGTTTTTAAGTATGCCTAATATGACAGTTACGATGCCAAAAGATTTAAAAGAAGCAGAGGGATTATTAAAATATGCGTATGATTTACATGATGGTCCGTTCGTAATTAGATATCCTAGAGGGAACATTAAAAAAGAAATTAATAATGATGTAAAACCGATTGGTCCATCTTGGGAACAATTAACAAATAAAACCAGAGGATATGTAATAAGTTATGGTCCTGTTTTAAACTTTTTAGAAGAAGTAATTGAAGAAGAAAAATTAGACTTTTCATTAATCAACGCAAGATACATTCATCCTCTTGATGAAAAACTTTTAAGAACTATTTTAGAAACGGGAAAACCACTTGTAGTGTATGAAGAAACACACGCTAGTGGTGCGCTTTACCAAAAGATTTTAGAGTTTATGGCAAATAATGAATATCATAATAAAATCACGAGTTTAAGTGCTTATAATAAAGTGATTAGACATGGTTTTGTTAGCGATAATAGAAGTGACGCTGAGATGGGAAAAGCAGATATTGTTAAAGCAATAAAAGAGATATTATGAGATTAGATAAATACATTGTAGATAACTTTGGATATACACGTTCAAGAGCGATAGACTTAATTAAAGTTGGCTCTGTATATGTTAATGGAGAGGTGGTTTTAAAACCATCAAAACAAGTAAGCGAAACGGATAAAATAAAAATTAACGACAAACTTAAATATGTAAGCAGAGCAGGCGTTAAATTAGAAGAAGCAATAAATTATTTTAATTTAGACTTTAAAGATAAAACAGTTTTAGATGTTGGTTCATCAACTGGTGGTTTTACTGAAGTGAGTTTAAAGTATGGAGCGAAAACTGTTTATGCTTATGATGTTGGTAAAGATCAAATGGATGAAGAGTTAAGAAAAGATAAAAGGATTCATCTTTTTGAACAAACAAATATCTTGTCTGCTGATGTTAAAGAAGTTGATATTTGTTTAATTGATGTCTCGTTTGTTTCTATAAAGCCAATCATTAAACATTTAAAGGGTAAAGCTAAAGTATATGTAATGTTGTTTAAACCTCAGTTTGAAGTTGGGCCCGATAATTTATATGGTGGAATAATTAAAAATGAGAAAGTTTTAAAAGAAGCAATTTTAAGTTTTAAAGAGTTTTTAAAGGAAGAAGAAATTAATTTAAGAGACTATTTACAAGTATCTCTAAAAGGTAAAAAAGGTAATCAAGAGTATATATTTATTGGTGATATGAATGTTAGAAAAGATAATAATTAAAAACTTAGCGATTATTGAAGATTTAGAAATCGAGTTTAACGAAAACTTTACCGCACTAACTGGTGCAACAGGCGCAGGTAAAAGTTTAGTGATCGATTCTTTAAAGTTAATCTTCGGTAAAAGAGCAGATAGTGATTACATTCGTTACAATGAAGAAGAAGCGACAGTAACTGCAGTCTTTAAAAACTTAAACAAAGAAGTTAAAGACTATTTAAGTGTGCTATCAATAAAAGATGAAAGTTTAACTATTGAAAGAGTGATTAGTAAAACGGATAGGAATAAAATAACAGTCAATAATAAAAACATAACTCTTGGTGAATTAAAAGAGTTAGGAGTTTTACTTGGTGATATTCACGAACAACACGACACACAAAAATTGTTAGATGAAAAAACTGCATTACTGATGGTTGATCAATTAGGGAAAACAATAAACACATTAAATGAGTATGTGATGTTAAGATATAACTATTTAGAGGCGAAAGATAAATATGAAGGAGCACTCAAAAAAACAAGCGAAACAAACGAACTATTAGATGAGTTAAAATACAAGTTAGATGAACTAGAAAAAGCCAAGTTAAACTTAGGCGAATTAGAAGAATTAAAAGAAACAATTTTAACATTATCTAATCAAAAAGAAATTGTTGAAGCGTTAAATTTAGCCTATCAAGCGTTTAAAAATATTTCTGATGAAAATGCCATTTATACGGGCGTAAAACAGTTAGAAAAGATAAGCGAATATTCTTTAACATATAAAGAGTTATTAGAAAGGATAAACTCTTTAAACTATGAGTTAGAAGATATAAAAGTATTATTATATGATGAACTTAATGTAATTTATGATTTTAAAATTGATGAATTAGAAGAACTTCAAAATAGATATTATTTCTTGTTAGATTTAGAAAAGAAATATAACATGAGTATTGAAGAGTTAATTAGCTATCAAGAAGAATTAAAAGATGAAATCTTAAAAGCGGAAAATTATGATCTCTTTTTAGAAAAATTATTAAAAGTAAAAGAAGATGCTTATAATAAAGCGTATAAAAAAGGGTTAGATTTAAGAGAAAAAAGAAAAACAATCGCTAAAGTATTAGAAAAAGAATTTATTCTAGTTTTAGAAAGATTAGCGATTGATTATGTTAATTTTAAAGTGGAATTTATTGATACGAATAAAGTTTTAAAAGAAGATGGTATTGATGAGGTTGAGTTTTTAATTAGTTTAAATGAAGGAGAACCATTGAAGCCATTTTATAAAGTAGCATCTGGTGGAGAGTTATCTAGAAGCATGTTAGCTTTAAAAATTCTATATGGAAAGATTTATAATTTAGGTTTAATGGTCTTTGATGAAATTGATTTAGGCATCTCAGGTGACGCAGCGAGTAAAGTAGCAAATGAACTTTATAATTTGTCAAAAGAAAGACAAATAATTACAATCACACACTTACCGCAAGTAGCTGCAAGAGCAGAAAAACATTTCAATATTGAAAAAAAAGTTGTCCAAGGCAGGACAACTACAGTTATTAAAAATTTAAATTATGATGAAAGAGTGTATCATTTAGCGTATATGCTCTCTGGTAAAAATATTACAGATGGTGCAATTAGTCACGCTAAGACGCTATTAAACAAAAAAGCCTAGATAGGCTTTAAAAATTAATTAATGCAACTATTAAACCAGCAATTGAAGCTCCTACCATTGCAATAACAATAATTAAAATAATTATTTTACCCCATAATGTTTTAGCAGGGCTTTTGAATGNAGGTACATCTTCATATTGTTTCTTTTGTGTGTTTGGTTTTTGATAGTTTTTCTTNGTTTGTTTATTACTCATACTTTCACCTCTTAATATGCATAAATAATTATAACATAAATATTTTTATTTGAAAGGCTTTTTATGAATAACAAACCGAAAATAATTTTTCATATTGATTTGAACGCTTTTTATGCTAGCGTTGAAATGATCTTAGACCCGCATCTTAAGAACCGGGTTTTTGCGGTTGGTGGCAAAGGGAGTTATTTTCGCGATGGTATTTTAACGACTGCTTCATATAAGGCAAGAAAGTATGGGATAAAAAGCGGAATGTCAATAAATGAGGCATTAAATAGATATCCAAGACTTATTATCGTTCCTAATAATTTTCCTGCTTATCATAAATATTCAAATATTTTTTATAACTACCTAAAACAATATTCTAATCAAATATATAAAGCATCAATTGATGAAGTTTATATGGATGTGACAGAAATATCAAAAGAAATTCATCCGCTGGAGCTTGCGAAAAAGATTCAGACAGAACTCAACGAGATCCATGGTCTACCTGTTAGTATCGGTATTGGGCCAACGCTCTTTTTAGCGAAAATGGGTAGTGATTATAGGAAACCTTTAGGTATTACAGTAATGAGAAAAAGAGATGTGCCTAAGAAACTATTTCCTAAATCTATCGGTAGCGTTTTTGGGATAGGTGTAAAAACAAAAGAAAGATTAAATGATATTGATATTATTACTATTGCTGATTTTGCTAATTTAGAAAATAAAAATAAAATCATTGAAGCAGTTGGAGAAAATATTTATTATTCTACAATTTGCGATTTAAATGGTGATTCAACAGACTTCGTTGATGTTAATAAACATTTAATTCCGCAAAGCATATCTAATGAAACGACTTTAGCTCATGATATAGATATATTAGAAGTACTAAAAGAACGTTTGGATGAACTTTTTGAAGAAACTTATGGAAGATTAGTAAAAGAAGATTTAATTTGTAAGAGTGTCTTTATTAAAATAAGATATTCTAACTTTAAAACGACAACTAAAACAGTGTCTTTAAGTGATTACAATAATGATTATGATCAGTTAAAATTTATCGCAAACGAATTATTAGAAAACCATTATAATGGTACACCAGTTAGATTAATTGGTGTAGGGTTTAGTAATATTATTAGAAAAGCAGATTATAAAGAAGATAGAACATTATTTAACTATGAAGAGTTGGATAAAAAAAGAGCCTGAGGCTCTTAACTTAATATTTCTTCATATGATACTTTAGAAGTGTTATCCCATGTAGATTTATCGTTATAATTAAACTGTTTTAAGTAGTTTATAACTTCGCTTGTAATTGCTTTTGAGGTGCTAGCACCACTTGTAACATTAACGATTTTTACATCTTTAAACCATTCTGGGTCAATATCGCTAATAGATTCAACACGATAGGATTTAATTTTCGCATCTCTTTCTGAAACTTCTTTTAATTTATTAGTGTTAGAAGAATATGTATCACCAACAACGATTAATAAATCAGCTTTTGGTTGTTCAATAACGGCTCCCTGTCTTTTTGTGGTAGCCATACAAATATCGCTATTAAAGATTAATTGATGTTTCTTTTTAAGTTCTTGAACGATGGTTAAAACCTCAAACAAAGATAGAGTAGTTTGATTAGTAATATAAAGAGGCTTTTTAGTTCTCTTTTTTAATTTTCTGGCATCGCTTATAGATGAAACAAGAGTTATATCATTAGTTAAACTAAGTACGGCTTCAACTTCAGGGTGATTTTTCTTGCCAATATAAACTATCTCATAATCATCTTTGTTTTTTAAAATTTGTGTATGAACTTTATAGACATCGCTACAAGTAGCATCAATTACTTGAATGTTTTTAGCTTCTAACATTTTTTTTACTGCTAGTGAAGTACCATGAGCTGATAGGATTACTGTTCCATCATTTATTTTCTTTGCCATTTCTAGTCTTGTCATGTTTGGATTATCAAAACTAATAACGCCATAATGGTCTAATGCTTCTTTAATCTTTTTGTTGTGGACGATTAAACCTAAAATGTAAATTGGCTTTTTTACATTTTTATCTTTAATTGCGTCTTTAACTATTTTTAAAGCTTTTGCGACTCCATGACAAAACCCTTGCGGTTTAAGTTCGTTAATAATCATACTATCACCAAAACTATTATACACAATAAATAATTATTTTATTAGGGAAATAATTAAAAGTAAGGTATAATTAATTAGGTGATTGCTTATGAACCAAAAATACTTAGAAGCAATCAAGTCGTTAGGATTTAATGAACCATCATTAGTTCAACAAACAGTCTTTAAACAATTCGACCATGAAAAATCAGCTGTAGTAATTAGTCCAACAGGAACAGGCAAGACGCACGCATACTTAATACCATTAATTGAGAGAATCGATCCATCTTTAAAAGAAGTGCAAATATTAATTGTTGTTCCAACCAATGAGTTAGTTAATCAAATAGCAGGAATGTTAGAACCAATTAAAGGTGAAATAACAGTTAAACTATTTAGAGCGAACGATGATAAGAAAAGGCTAATTAAATCCTTAGAGAACGAACAACCTCAGATTGTTATAGGTACACCTGGCAGGTTGTTAGATTTGGTTGTAAAAGAAAACGCATTAAAAACGTATACGACAAAATACTTAATATTAGATGAAGCGGATATGTTGTTTGATTTTGATTTTATGAGTCAAATAGATCCGATTGTGCAAAAACTGACTAGCAAGGTTTTTGTGTTTTCTGCTACAATGCCTAAAAACTTATTAAATTGGGTTAATAAATATTTCGGTTATGCCGACTTAATAGACTTAACTGATGAAGTAAATTTAAATATTGACCATTATATCTTAATGGCAGGAATGGACAAGGATTATCGGCTTTTACAATTATTAAAAGTTATAAATCCGTTTTTATGTATTATTTTTGTGTCAAAAAATGAGATGGTTACTGAAGTTTACCAAATGTTATTAGAAAAAGGCTATAATGTAACTAGAGTTTCTTCTAAATTATCAATGAAAGAACGCAAAAATATAATAAATGAAGCAAGAACTTCAAAGTATCAATATATAGTTGCATCTGATTTAGCTTCAAGAGGAATAGATTTTTTAGGAGTCACACATATTATTAATTATGATTTGCCATATCAACTTGATTTTTATATCCATAGAAGTGGTAGAACAGGGAGAATGGGTGCTCATGGAGAAGTATATTCATTTTATGAAGATAAGTTTTCAAGAAAGTTTGCGAGTTTGGAAAAACGTGGGATTAAATTTAAGAAAATTAGAATATCAAATGATGGAGAATTAGTTCCATATCAATCTAGGAAAGATAGATTAAAAGAAGAAGAAATACAAGCAATTAAGAAGATAAAAAAACCTACAAAAGTAAAACCAGGCTATAGAAAGAAAAATAAAGAAAAAATCGAAAAAGCTCTTAGAAAAGTAAGAAGGAAGCGAGGAGAAAAATGATTTTACTAGGTTCGCATGTGTCGTTAAAAGGCGATGAGATGTATTTAGGAAGTGTAAAAGAAGCAATTAGTTATGGTGCTAATGCCTTTATGGTATATACAGGTGCTCCACAAAACACAAGAAGAAGACCAATGGAAGAAATGAGAATTGCGGAAGCTTTGAAGTTGATGGAACAAAATAATATTTCTCCTAAACATGTTGTTGTGCATGCACCATATATTATGAATTTAGCTAATCCCAATATAGAAAAAAGAAATTTTGGAATTGATTTTTTAACTAGCGAAATTGAAAGAACAGACGAGATGAAAGCAACCCAAATTGTTTTCCATCCGGGCAGTGCTGTAGGTTCATCACGCGAACAGGCAATTAAATGGATTGCTGAAGGATTAAATGAAGTTATTTCTCGCACAAAAGGTTCTAAAGTAAAAATAGCATTAGAAACTATGGCTGGTAAAGGTAATGAGATTGGTAAAACTTTTGAAGAGTTAAGAGATATTATTAATTTGATTGAAGATCAAAGTAGAGTAAGTGTTTGTTTTGATACATGTCATACGCACGATGCAGGTTATGATGTCAAACATGATTTTGAAGGAGTACTTGCTGAATTTGATAGAATTGTTGGTAAAGAAAGAATAAGTGTAGTACATGTTAATGATTCTAAAAATGTTAGAGGTGCAGCGAAAGATCGTCACGAAAACATCGGTTTTGGTGAAATAGGTTTTGAAGCACTTGTTAAAATAATTTATCATGAAGATTTTAAACATATTCCCAAAATATTAGAAACACCATATGTTGGAGAAAACGCACCTTATAAAGAAGAAATAATAATGATTAAAGAAAACAAGTTTAACCCTAATTTAAAAGAAGAATTAAGTTAAGCATCCAGTTTTTTTAAAACTGATAGGGTTATTAAAATAAAATTTAAATTGTGCGCAAGTTATACAAACGACTTTAATGAAAGACCAAGAGCGCAGCAAGCAATGTATGATGAAATCGGTTGGTTTCATAGGTGGAGTTGTGAGCCACCATTGGTATTGTAAAAAAAATAAAAATAGGAGGAAGAAAAATGAGTTTTACAATATTATTTAATTCAAGCACAGATTTACCACAAAAAGTTGCTGATGAACTTAATTTAAAGTTAGTACCTTTAAGATTTACTATTGAAGGAGAAACATATGCTAACTATTTAGATCACAGAGAATATGATATCAAAGAGTTCTATCACAAACTTAGAACTGGAAGTCTAGCAACAACGACACAAATTAATGTTTACGAGTATGAAGAAGCGATCCAAAAAGAAATAGATAAAGGAAAAGATGTTTTAATATTATCCTTTTCTAGTGGATTATCGGGGTCTTACAATTCCGCAAGGATAGCGGCAGATAGTTTTAAAGATAGTAAACAAAAAGTTTTATTAGTTGATACTAAAGCTGCATCGTTAGGAGAAGGACTACTAGTCTATCTAACAGCTTTACAACGAAAAGAAGGTAAAACTATTGAAGAGGTTTATGATTATGCGAACTATTTAGTTCCCCATTTGGCTCACTGGTTTACTGTTGATGATTTAATGTTTTTGAGAAGAGGCGGAAGAGTTTCAGGATTTTCTGCGAGAATTGGTACAATTTTAAATGTTAAACCAATTATGCATGTAGATGATGCAGGAAAACTAATCGTTAAATCAAAAACAATCGGCAGAAAAAAAGCATTAAGAACGCTAGCTTCAAAACTAGAAGAAACAATTGATACAAGTATTTCTAAAACAGTATTTATCTCTCATGGAGATGCATTAGAAGATGCTCATTATTTAAGAGATGAAATAATGAAATTAGGTTTAGATGTTGATATCAAAATCATTAATCATATCGGCCCTGTTATTGGAGCACATTCGGGCCCAGGAACAATGGCTCTATTCTTTACAGCTACACACAAATAAGAAGTTCTACAAAACAAAAAAACCATCAGTCAAACTGATGGTTTTTCGCATAATTAAGCCTATTTCTGATAAACTGTTTTACCATTAATAATTGTTTCTTTGAGATTTAAATCTTTATCTAAAATTAGTAAATCAGCATATTTTCCAACTTTAATTGAACCGATTTTATCATCAACTTTTAAAGATTTTGCTGGTGTTAAACTGCTAGAAAGAGATGCCTCAACTAACGATAAATCAAGTGCAGTAATTAAGTTTTTATAACCGTCAATCATCTTTAAAATTGAACCGGCAAGAGATCCATCTTCAAGTCTTGCTTCATTGCCTTTAACGATAACCTTTAATCCACCTAGTTCACTAATTCCATCAGGAAGTCCTTTGTTTCTCATCGAGTCGGTTATTAACGCAATATTTTCCGCACCTTTATTTTTGTATAAAAGTTTAGCAGCTTCAACGCTTGTATGAATCTTATCAAAAATCAATTCGCTTAATACATCGGTGTGAAGTAGTGCTGCGCCAACCACACCAATATCTCTGTGATGAAGTTTTGTCATTGCATTATATGTATGCGTGAATGATGATAGTCCAGCAGCGATTGCTTTTTTAGTTGTTTCATAATTAGCTGTTGTGTGGGCAATAGAAGCGACAATATTATTTTTCTTTAAGTGTTTAACGAACTTTAAGTCTTCGTCAAGTTCGGGTGCAACAGTAACTTTTTTAATAATGTTTCCAGCGTTTTTATTCCACTTGTCAAATTCAACAATATTAGGCTTTCTAATATAAGTAGGGTTTTGAGCGCCTGCAGCATTTGGGCTAATGTATGGACCTTCTAAATGGACACCTAAAACTCTTGCTGCATTTTCGTCTTGGTTTAATGAATAGTTATTAATTGCTTGTAAAGCCTCTAAAACTTTTTCATAGCTTTGTGTCATCGTTGTAGGTAAGAAAGCAGTAGTACCTTCTTTTGGAAGATTAAGTGCTAGATTTTTTACTGCATCCCCGCCATCCATCGCATCATAAGAATAACCACCATGAATATGTATATCAACAAAACCAGGAATTAAAATGTCTTTACCTTTTTTGTAGTGGCCTTTTTCTTCAATCTTTAGAATAAGGTTATCCTTAATGGTAAGATTTCCATAAATAACCTTATCTTCTAAAACGATATTAATATTTTTAATTTGTCTCATATTATCACCAAAGTTATTATAACTTAAAATTAAGTAAAATTAAATAGATATGTAAAATAAATCGCTATTTAATCAAAAATAAAGTATAATTGAAAATGGATGTTTTAAGGGGGTAAAAAAGATGTTAAAAGAAACTTTAGCACTATTAAAAAAACATGGGGTAGAAATTAATAATCCATTTGAAAAAGTGGTATTAAGTAATTCTACAAGAGAAGAAAATAATGTGCTTTACATTAAAAATATTCCTGAAGGGCTTTTATATATTCAAAATAAAGCTGCTGGGAAAGTTATGGATGAAAATACTTTTAAACATACTTCGACAATGATTGATTTATCAAGAAACGCAGTGATGAATTTAGAGTATTTTAAAGATACGATGATTAAACACGCATTATTAGGATTTGATGAAGTATGGTTATATATGGAAGATGTATTTAAGATAAGTACTGAACCTAAGTTTGGTTATATGCGTGGAAGTTATAGTAAAGAAGAATTAAAAAGCATGGTTTTATTTGCGAAAAAATTAGGTATAACTTTAATTCCATGCATTCAAACGCTAGGACATTTTTCGCAGTTTTTAAGATGGTTTAGTAGCGCACCATACAAAGATACTTTTGATGTTTTAAAAGTTAGAAGCGATAAAACATATGAACTAATAACAGACATAATTAAAACAATGAGAGAAGTGTTTGAAACAAATAAAATTCATGTTGGTATGGATGAAACATTCGGTTTTGGATTTGGTAGATATTATAAAGAAAATGGTTATACACCACAACCAGAACTATTTATGGAACATCTAATTAAAGTTAATAAAATTTGTTTAGATAACGGATTTGTTGATGTGTATATTTGGAGTGATATGTTTTTTAGAATGTATTCTAAGACAGAATCTTATTATGATCCAACAATAACCTTTGATGATAGTTATGTTAAGCAAATTCCTAAAAATGTTGGGATAGTTTATTGGGATTATTATAATGAAGATGAAGCCAAAATATCAGCGATGATTGAAGCACATCAAAAATTAAAACGTAAATTAATCTTTGCCTCAGGAACTTGGATTTGGACTAAGTTAACTTACGACAAGGGTAAAACAGATAGAACGGCATTTGCACATATCAATGCCGCCAAAAAATATAACATTGATGAGATTTGTTTCACGCAATGGCAAGACGATGGTGCTTACTGTGATTATGATTCAATTTATGTTGGTTTATATGATGTAATGAATAAGATAGTTAATAATACAATTAGTAAAGAAGTATTTAATAATATAACAGGAAGTAATTATGATACAGCAATAATATATTCAGAAATAAACACATTTAAAGGCGCGCCAATTAATTATCTATGGGATGATATTTTATTAGGAATATATGTAAATGAAATATTTGGTTATGAACCTGAAAACTTTGATGAGACAATTAATAACTATAAAGAATATATTAATAGGCTAGAAAAAAATCGTCTTCACGCAGTTATTATAGATTTTGCAAAACTAATTTTAAGCAAGTTAGAATTTAGAAGAAAACTTTTATATAATTATCAAAACAAAAAACCTTTATTAAAAGAGTTACTTCCACTACTTGAAAACATAAGAGTGAATTTAGATTATGTAATAATGAGATTTAGAGAAAACTGGTTAAGCAGATATAAGTTTTATGGTTTGGAAGTAATAGAATCAAGATTATATGTATTTTATGCAAGAATAGAAGATGCTAAATACTTATTTGAAAAGTACGATAATAAACAAATTGATAAACTTGAATTCTTACATGAACCGCTTGACAAAAAAGAACCTTATTTATCACCTAAGTTTACTGATACATTTTATGGAACGAAAGTCTTTTAAGAAAATAAAAAACCGATTCGAAATTGAATCGGTTTCTTTTTTATTACTAATTACTTAATTGTTTCGCCACTCTTAACTTCTTTTTTAGTGAATTTAGCTGTATCATAAACTCTAACGTTTCTTGGAATATGAGTCCCTGCAGGAACTTCAGCGTGTTTAGCGAAAATATTAACGCCGCTTGATAGTAATTCAGGTTTTTCTTGGTTTGGTGTATAGTCATTACCAAAGCCGATTTTCACGTTATCGCCAATCATAACTTTCTTATCGATAATCGCACGTTCAATTTGAACATTATCACCAATATGAGCTTGGTTGAAGATAACACTATCTTTAACAACTGAGTTTTTACCAACATATACCCCTGGTGATAAGATTGAGTTAATAACTGTACCTTCAATAATTGAACCATTACTAATTAACGAGTTAGAAATTTTAGCATCAAAGCCGATTTTAACAGGTGGCATTTCTTCACTTCTTGTATGGATTCTCCACTTATCATCATATAAATCTAAACGTGTGTCAGGGTTTAAAAGTTCAAGTGATGTTTCAATGTACGAATCAATTGTACCAACGTCTTTCCAGTAGCCTGAGAAAGGATAAGAATAAACTTTTGCGCCTTGTTCAAAGATTAGTTTTGGAATGATGTGTTTACCAAAGTCGTTTTCACCTTCACGAAGATTTTCTAATGAGTCAATTAATACATCTGTACTAAAAACATAAATACCCATTGAAGCTTGATCAGATTTTGGATGAGCTGGTTTTTCTTCAAAATCAACAATACGATTATTTTTATCAGATGATAAAATTCCAAATCTGTAACCTTCTTCAATTGGAACAGTAGTAGTAGCGATTGTTAAATCTGCACCATTTTTTTCGTGTTCCTTAACCATTAAATCATAATTCATTTTGTAGATATGGTCACCAGATAAGATTAAGCAGTATTTTGGATTTCTTCTCTTTAAGAAATCAATGTTTTTAAGTACTGCGTCTGCTGTACCACCATACCAAGATGCGTGTGGTTGGAGAAGTGTGACTGCGCTGTCTCTTCTATCTAAATCCCAAGGTTTACCAGCACCAATGTGTTCATTTAGTGATAGTGGTAAATATTGAGTTAGAATAACAACATCATATATGCCAGAATTAGAACAGTTAGAAAGTGTAAAGTCAATAATTCTAAACTTACCAGCGAAAGGCATTGCCGGTTTGCTTCTTTTTTCTGACAATAAATCAAGCCTTGAACCTTTTCCACCAGCTAAAATTATTGCGAGAGTTTTCATAGTTTACCTCCTGTTTTTTTGTAATGTTTTTTTGTATAAACTTAAGTATTTATCTCCCATAACTTCTAAACTGAAGTTTTTTTCCATTGCGTGTTGTTGAATTGTTCTAAACGCTGTCTGATTATTGTTGTATAAATCAATAGCGCTTAAGAGTGTATTTTTAAATTCATGAGCATTATAATTTCTAAAACTAAAGCCATCGCCTTCGTTTGTATATTTATTGTAAGGGATAACTGTGTCTTTTAATCCTCCAGTTTCTCTTACAACAGGAAGGGAACCATAACGCATTGCCATCATTTGACTTAAACCGCAAGGTTCAAATTCTGAAGGCATCATGAAGATATCGCTAGAAGCGTATAACTTTTGGGCTAATTTGTGAGAAAAGCCGATATATGCATAAACTCTATTAGGATATTTAGCAGCTAAATAGCTGAAGAAGTTTTCATAAACTTCATCGCCGCTACCTAAGATTGCGAAGTTAGCGTTTGATTGAGCGATAACTTCTTCAAGCGTCGCAAGCATTAAATCGATTCCTTTTTGTTTAGCAAGTCTGCTAACAAATGCCACTAAAGGAATGCTCGTTACTTGGTCTAAACCATGAGTCTTTAAAAATAAGGCTTTATTGTTTCTTTTACCTGTGACGAACTTGCTTTTATTATAGTTAAAGTCAATATTTGGATCAGTTTCAGGATTATAAATATCATAATCAATACCATTTACAATACCATACAAATCCGCACTACGATCTTTTAGAAGTCCATCTAACATATAGCCGTAATGTTCTGTTTGAATTTCATCTTTATATGTTTCACTAACAGTATTGATTGCATCACTCAATAAAATACCCGCTTTTAAAAAGTTAAAGTTATCAAAGTGAATATAATCATAACTGAAATCTAAGTTAGTATATTTATAAGTTGATTTATCAAAGGAACCATGGAATTGTAAGTTGTGGATAGTTATTAGTGTTTTAATGTCTTTGTATAATGGTTGTTTACGATAATGATTATTTAAAAGGAAAGGAACCATTCCTGTTTGCCAATCATTTAAGTGAAGTAAATCAACCTTTAAATTAGCTAGTCCAATATATTCTAAGATAGCATAATCAAAGATGAAAAAACGTCTATTATCGTCTAAATAACCATACAATGAATCACGCTTAAAAGAATCGTGTTCAACAAAAACATAGTTAACACCATCCCTTAAAAAAGAATGATAGTTAACAGTAACTTTCTCATCACCCATTCCGAAGCTTTTCTTCCCGATGTGTTTTGCTTCATAATCTTTCAAAATTGAATCGTTATAAAGCGGAGTTATAATAGTAACATTTTCATGTTTCGCAACATATTTTGGCAAAGCGCCCGCTACATCGGCTAAACCGCCTGTTTTTGAAAAGGGTGCAACTTCAGATGAACAAAACAATATATTTTTCCTACCCATGATTTCACCTCAACATCAATTATACCTAAAAGTAGGCATTTTAACAAGATGAAACGGAATGTTTCACATAATAAAAAGAATTGTAAATAAAAAATGCTTATGATATAATCATATTAGTGTTTTTACGGAGGAGTGTAATAAATGCCAGATAGATATAAGAAAATACAACCTAAATTAAAACCACTTCCATTTATAATAATCGGAGTAGTATTAGTAGCAGTAATAGTTTTAGTATTAGTTTTAAGAGAAACACCAAAAGAAAAATTTTATAACGAATATACAGCTTATGGTGCTAAAGAATTAGAAAAGAAACATGTATTTAAAGAAATCAGTTATAAAACACTTAAGAAAAAGATAGATAAAGAAGAAAAATTGTTAGTTTATATTGGTGCTCCGACTTGTAGAGCATGTATAGACGAAGTACCACTATACGACAAAGAATTTACTGCTGAAGATTTAAACATTGGAGAATATTTAGATTGTATATATTATGTAGATACTAGAAAGTTAAGTTCTAGCCAAACCGAAGAAATAACAAATGAATATTTCTATTCACCTGAACAGCCATTATTTTTATACTTTGCTGAAGGTGAATTAGCGATAGATAGATATATGTTTACAAGCGGTCAAACTACACAAGGAAACATTCATTTATTCTTAAAAGAGGTATTATACCAATTAAAAAAGTAAAGCACTGTTTGAAGTGCTTTTTTAATAAAAAATAAAGGTGATAAAATGTTTAAAGATATTAAAGCTGATATAAAAGAAAAACTAGAAAATATTTATCAGACAGAACTAGTTGTTGAAGCATCACCAAGGCAAAAATCAGATTTAGCAATTCCTTTATTTAAACTTGCGAAAGAAACTAATAAAAACATTCAAGAAGTAGCAGGAGAAATCAAAGAACATTTAAAGGACATAAAGGTAATAAAAGAACTTCAATTTGAAAGAGGTTTTTTAAACATTTATTTTGACCGCAAAAAATATGCTAATAAAGTTATTGATATAATAACTAAGGAACAAGAAGAGTATCCAAAGTTTAAAAAGAAAAATGAAGTAGTAAGTATTGATTTTTCTAGCCCAAATATTGCGAAGAACTTTAACATCGGTCACTTAAGAAGCACAGTAATTGGTGCTTCACTCGCAAAAATATACGAAAAAACAGGTTATGATGTTATAAAGATAAATCACTTAGGAGATTTTGGCACACAATTTGGTAAACTTATTGTTGCATATAATCTTTGGGGTAATGAAAAAGGTTTAAATGAAGATCCAATTAAATACTTACAAGAATTATATATAAAATTTCATAATGAAGCAGATTTAGATTCTAGTTTAGAAGATAAAGCTAGAGAAGTCTTTAAACACTTAGAAGATGGCGATGAAGAAACAACTAAACTTTGGCAGAAATTTAGAGATTTAAGTTTAGTTGAGTTTAAACGTATATATGACATTTTAAATATTAATTTTGATAGTTATGATGGCGAAGCATTCTTTGTTGATAAAACTGCTGAAGTAGTTAAAATATTAGAAGACAAAAAATTGCTTAAACTAGATGAAGGCGCACAAATCGTTGATTTAGAAGAGTATGATTTACTACCTGCATTAATTAAAAGAGCTGATGGGGCAACATTATATTTAACGCGAGATATCGCAGCTGTTTTATATCGTATGAGAACTTATAATTCTAAACGGATTTTATATGTTGTCGGTAATGAACAAAAACTCCATTTTGAACAACTTAAAAAAGTTGTTGAGTTGATGGGCTATGATGATGTTAAGATTGAACACGTTAATTTTGGTTTAGTCTTATTAGGCGGCAAGAAGATGAGATCAAGAGAAGGTAATGTTGTTAATTTAAAAGATGTTTTAATTGAAGCGAAAGATTTAGCCTTAGAAGCGATAGAAGAGAAAAATCCCAACTTGAAAGATAAAGAGAAAGTGGCAGAAAAAATTGGCGTTAGTGCTGTTATTTTTAATGATTTGAAAAATGACCGTAATTTAGATATCGAATTTAACTTAGAACAGATGTTAAGTTATGAAGGTTTAACAGGACCATACTTGCAGTATAGCAGTGTTAGAATTTATTCTATTTTGAAAAACCAAGAGATAGGTAAAGAAAAAGACATAGAATTATACGAAGATGATATTGCTTATGAACTTATTTTAGAATTATCTAAGTTTAGTGAAGTGTTAATAAGAGCGGTTAATGAAAATGCTCCTTTTGTAATAAGTAGATACCTACTTAACTTGGCAAAAGTGTTTAATCAGTTTTATGCTAACCATCAAGTGTTAGTAGAAGATGAAAAAAGAAGAAACGCAAACCTAACTTTAATTAAAGCTGTTAGAATAGTTTTAAATGAAGGAATGCGTTTATTAGGTATGTCTATATTAGATGAGATGTAATATATGAATGAAGAAAGAAGCAGCAAGAAGAAACTAATAGCGAATATAATATTTTTCCTTATTGTAATAATTGTCTTAGGAGTTATTATATTTAATATTAACGACATAAATGAAATAATAAACCATACTAAGACAGCTAAGATAGGTTATCTTATTATTGCGGTAGTTTTAGTATTAATACATATGACTTTAACTAATTTAAGTTTGTATGCTATCCAAAGCAAGGTAGAAAACAGTCTACCTTTTTGGCCTACAATGCATATCGCAAATACTGAACATTTATTTAATGCGATTACACCATTTTCTTCAGGCGGACAACCAATCCAAGCTTATTATTTGATAAAAAACGGATTGAGTGGCGATGAATCTATGAGTGTTTTAGTTGTAAATTTTATTGTGTATCAATTTATTTTGACGATATTTTCAACTATAGGTCTAATCATTTATTTTAGTCGTATATATGAGACAATAAGTCAATATGCATTTATTATTGTTGTAGGGTTTGTAATAAACACTATAATATTAGTAGGATTAATATTAGTTGCGACAGTTGATGGTTTTAAAAGGTTGTTAAGAGGTTTTTTTAGATTGTTAGGGAAAATCAAGTTTTTAAACAAACCTATGACAAAATTGGAAGAAAAGACTTTTACCTTTGTAGAAAGATTTCAGAAAGGTGCTAAATATCTGTTGTCTAACAAAAAGGTTTTATTTGATATAATATTATTAAGGGTAATAGATTTAATAGTATTTTATTCAATACCAGTATTTATTTTTTCAGCATTACATGTAGAAGTCGCAGATGTTTGGTTCGTTATTTTTATGACAGCATTCTCATGCACATTTATGTTATGGGTACCAACACCAGGAGCATCAGGTGGGGTAGAGTGGGCTTTTACGATGTTGTTTGTAGGAGTTATTGCTAACTCTAGTGTAGTTGTAACTACGATGTTGTTTTGGCGTGGTATTACTTACTTTTTACCATTAATACTTGGATTTTTTTCATATTTAATAATAAGAAGGAGAGGTGAAACGGTATGCGAATAGGTATTCTTGCAGATTCTTATATGCCATATATGAGCGGAGTGTCAACATCAATTCATATCTTAGCAGAAGGTTTGATTGAGGAAGGACATGAGGTTTTTATAATTACTCCTAAATATAAAGGCTATAAAGTGTATGATAAAGATTATGATTATATAAAAAGAGTCAGTGGCGGAATTGTTTTACCAAAAAAGGGTGTTAGATTTTTAAAGTATATTCCTTTTGTTGGTCGTTATGTGAGAAAACTTAAAAAACTTAATCTTGATATAATTCATTTTCATACCGAATTATCAATGGGAAAATTAGCGATTAAGGCTAGAAGAAGATTAGGAATCCCGCTTGTTTATACAGTTCATACGATGTATGAAGAATATTTGCATTTTGTTTCAAAGAAACTAGCCAAGACTTTCCGCAAACCTATGATGAGAATAGTTAAACGAATAATGAGAAAGCACATCTTGAATTCTAATGAGATAATCGTTCCATCTCAAAAGATTAAAGATCTAATGTTATCTTATAACATCAATAGAGAGTATAATATTGTTCCAACAGGAATTCATTTAGATGTATTTAAAGAAGAATCACACAAAAAAGAAGATGTTTTAAACTTGAGAAAAGAATTAGGATTAAAAGAAGATGATTTTGTTTGTTTATTTGTTGGTCGTGTTAGTTTAGAAAAAGGTATTGACAAACTTATTGATGGCTTTAAAGAAATAAACAAAGATGATATTAAGTTCGTAATAATTGGTGGCGGACCACACTTTAAAGATATTAAAGAAAGAGTAGAAAAAGAAGGCTTAAAAGATAAGATTATTTTCACAGGAATCGTTCCGTGGGAAGATATTGGTTTATATTATCAGTTAGGAGATGTTTTCTTAAACGCAAGTATAAGTGAAACGCAAGGCTTAGCTTATATTGAAGCACTAGCTTCAGGCCAACCATTAATTGTTAAATATGATAAGGTTTTAGAAAATGTTGTTATAGATGGCGAAAACGGATTATTCTTTCATGAAGTTCCAGAACTAACAGAAAACATTTTAAAACTATATAACGATAAAGAACTATACAATAAAATAAAAGCGAACACATTAAAATCAGTCTTAAAATACGAAGATAAAGTGTTTGTCAAAAATGTTTTAGAAGTATATAAAAAAGCAATCAATCAATAATAATTGTCCCTGAGTGTCGAAATTGGTATACGAACTTGACTCAAAATCAAGCGCTCTAACGAGCATGCCGGTTCGAGTCCGGCCTCAGGGACCAAGTT
>JGI24709J26583_10000712_pt1 | contig 28241 bp, 32 predicted proteins | sample BioPla2DNA1_FD_26583 | JGI IMG/M metagenome (IMG submission 26583) | reverse complement strand
AAAAAAACACCTTGTAGTATAGGTCAGTATGTTCTTAAGAATATAGAAAGAACAATGGGTAGAGAAGGTGGTGGCTATTATGCTGAATTATGGAAAGGTAAGAAGCTAATAGGCACATTAGAAGATTGGGGTGATGGTGGTGGTGTTAATGCCAGAATTAAATATGACATAACTGCTGACGAAAGAAAGTTATTAGAGCAAGAATTGGTAGCAGATATGAAGGAATTACAATCATTGTGTAATGTATCTAAAAATAGTTTAGGTGCAGATTGGGTAAATACATCTTATGGTGCTATGGTAGGTTTTGGTGAACTTTTATTAGAATTAACTGAACTTGTAAAGCAAGCCAAATCTGCAGAGAAAAAATCAAATGGACTTCCTTATGCAGTATTTCAGACAGGGGACCATTGGTTTACAGAAATGAAGGGTAATTACACACCAACGAATTATTATAGTTTGCAGTTAGGTTTAACACCTAAAAAGAGTTATGATAAAGTAGTAAAAACAGCAGTAAAGAAANAATTATCTGATATAAACATCGTCTTATTGAAGTATATTACAGAAAAGTTTAATTGGTCTTTAAGTCTAAAAGAGTATGCTTTATTATTTGAAAATGCGAAAGGCGTTAATGAACTTAAAGTGTAATTGATAAATTATAATAGTAGCACTAAAATCTGAATATTAGATATATAAAATACTAAAAAATTTACATAAAAGATTAGTTGTTTGACTAATCTTTTATTTTTTATGCATATAAATTAAAAAAGAGAGCTAAAAAATTTATATTAGGTATAATCAAGTAATAGGGATATAGTCAATTTAATTACAGTTTATATAAATATACTACAGTTTTATGTTATATAACAACATAAATAAGAAAGGGGTTATACAGAGAATGAGTGAAGAGTTTTTAAAAGATTTTGACGGAGAAGTTGCTACACCTAATGAAAAGAAGGCTGTAAAGGCAAAGAAGAAAGAAAAAGCCTTACGTAAAGAGTATGATGAAACTTTTTCAGGTGAAGAAAAGGTACTTCATCAATTAGCAAATATTAAATCAACTATTAAAGTAGAAGCAAGAGAAATTGACATTGATGATATTGTAACTTCTAATTTTAAGAAGATAAGCAGAACAGATTCCGTAACAGGTTTGGCTGGTGTTGTTGCCGAATGGGGTGTAATTTCACCTATTCATGTTTTGGCATTGGAAGATGACGACGCTTATCAATTATTAGATGGTTTGAGAAGGGTATTTGCAGCATTAAGAAGTGGTCAAAAGAAGATACACGCTATGGTGTGGGACTTTTCTGATAAGACAGAAGGTAAAGAATTAGCTAATATTATTTCTTTAATGGTAAATAGAACACAGAAATATACACCAAAAGAAATGTGGGAGCAAATGAAACTTCTTGAAAGTGTAAATGAAGCAACGCCTGGTTTAATTGAGTATTTATTACAAATGGAGCCTGGTGATGCTATGAAGTTAAAAGATGTAATGTTAGCAGATAATAGTTATGCTGAATACAGAGAAGGTTTATTATTTGGTAAATATACTATTGAACAGGCTTATAAGAAGTTGTGTAATCAGAGAAAGAAAGAAGATAAGCTTGAAAAAGAAGATAATATGAGTTTAGACCAAGATGGTTTGAAAGAAAGTAACCTAAATAAAATNGGTGGTGGTAGTTCTGATACTGAATCTGANGATGAACCATTGGGTATCAATGAAGTAAAAGAATTGCTTGAATTAGGTGACTTGAATAAGGATGTAAGTGAAGAAGACCTTGAAGATTTGGATAAAACAAATGAGATTAGGAAAGACGACTTACATCAAAAAGTAGGTGAAAGAACTCATATTGACCCTAATGTAAAGAAAGCAACATTAGCAAGAGACGGAAATAAGTGTAGATGTTGTGGAATTGGTGGTCCTCAATGGCTTGGAATTTTGGTATATCACCATGTAATACCTGTATATTTGGGTGGTCCAGATACAATGGATAATGGTTTAACTTTATGTGTAAATTGTCATTTAACTTTACATAACTACATTACAGGTGATATTCAAGTACCAGAGTTAAAGACATTACCAGATGACCAGCAAGAGATTTTCAAAAGAATATTCCATTTTGGTAATATTGCAATCGAGGCAGCAAAGAAGAAGGGTATGAAGAGAGATGCTATAAAGAAAGCAGATGCTCCAAGTAAGAAACATCCAATGCCTAATGCTAATGTAAAGATAAATAGAGAAGCCTTAGAATTAGAAAAAGAGTTAAGTAATGATGATAGTGATACAGAAGAATAAAATCTTCTGTATTGCTGTTGGGTAAAGGTGGTGAGGTAAATGATTAAAGATGTAGAACTTACAAAATATCAAAAAGAGATATTAAAGAAATTAGATGACAATAGAGATTCTGTCATTTGTAAAGTCAAGGGTAAGGATGATGAAAAATCAAAGACTTGGATACAATATCGCAATGGTAGAAAAGAAATAATTAGAAGTAATACCATAAATATATTGATATGGAAAGGGTACATTCGAGAGCAAAGAATCAAAGTACCTCATCTCACATATAATAGAACAGAGAAGAAAGTAGTATAACAACTTAAATTGAGCCACACATGGTTTGTATAATTTACAGGCTATGGCAACCAGTTAGACTGCAGTACTAAAGTTGAATTATTTATATAAGAAAGCACAATTTAGCAAAAATCTTTAAGCGTAATGAAAGGGGAAATTGTTATGATTTGTCCTATGTGCCATAGTAATCATTTAATTATACGAACAGTGGGGGTAAAGACAACAAAAGAATATAAGTTGTTTAAGCTATTAGGCTTAAATAAAACTTCTAAGTTCAAAATTAAATTTAAACAAGTTGCATATTGTGAAAATTGCTGTTGTTGTTGTGAGATATAAGTAGGGGTTATAACTAACCCCTATTTTTATATTTTAAAATGGACACATAATTTAAAAGATAAGCAGAGAAAAAAGACATAAATAATTATCTTTATATGTAAATCAAAAAGAATAAAAGGGGTGTTAGCTATGGCAATAGGTAAATTAAAGAAAATAAAGAAACAAGGGGATGTAACATTCTATGAAGATGAAAAAGGTGTGTTATATCAACAGTTAGGTAGTGATGAGCCATTTAAGGTTAGAGATGGAAGTATTACTTATAAAGTAATAACTAAAATAAATGGNTATACGATAAAGTATAATAACAATGGGGTTTATGGCTTTGCTATATTTAAAGGTCCTGTTTGTTTAGAAGATAGGTTCTGGCGCTATGATGATGTTTTAAAAGCANCACATAAGATGTAAGGGGTGTATTTGATATGACANAGAAGAGAAAAAAGATTATATTTTCCAACTTAAATACAGGTTCAAATTGTTCTGAGGATTGTCTTAATAATGGTACTTGTGATTGTGATTATATTGCTTTAGACGATGAAAGAGCAAATTTGAATGTGAAAACAGAAGGAAGAATACTTGCGATAGCAGATNTGGGTAGATGGAATGGTAGAGTAACAGGTTATAAAATATATAGCAATAATATAAGAGATATATTAAATACAGAATGTGATTATGTAGAGTGGTATGGTGATGGTCATAATATAAGAGCGACAATGCATCACCATGANGGTACAAATTATGTAGAGTATAGGNTATTAAGAGAAGATAGAAATANTCAGGCTTTTGTAGATAAAATTTATAATCAACAACCTATTACAAGACAAATGATAAATTACTACACAAAGAGTCTTTATCCTTATGTAGCAAAAGTGTATGGGTGGAAATAAGAGTATTCTCTGAGAGAGAGGTGTAACCTATGAAAACATACATGGAGAAAGCAAAGTTTCTCAAAGGTTTAATGCTAAAAAGAAGACCAGATGCAAAGGGTAGCTTTAAAGATATAGTTGAGTTATTGAAAGCTTTTGAGGAAGAAGATTATACAATAGTTAAGACAACAAGATTGTATAATCTATATGGTGGGGAATATTGTGAATATTTAGAGTTGATAAATCATTATAGTCATAAATTGTTGAAAGAGGATTTATATTTCTATTGCAATAATTGTACTAATGATTTTAGAACAAGAAAATATAATTCACTTGAATATGCCTTATGTCCGAATTGTGGAACAAAGTTAAAGGCTTGGAGGTAAGATTATGGCTAAGAAGTATATCGTAAATATATTTGCAGAGGATGGAACACATACAAAATCATTTGCAAAATTTGAAAATGGTTTTAAGTATTTTCAAAGTCAGATAGGTATAAATATATCCCCTGTAGAAGTAGAACAGAGAATAATAACAGACGGTTATTATGGTGCTGTAGATGGTTGGGGTAGGTCAATAGAAATAGCATTCAGAGAAGTGGGGACTTGTAAGGTTTGTAAGCAGAAGAATTCAGCTTTATATAAGATAAGAATATTACCTAAATATCATAAGGTACAAGAGGAAGTAGTGTTAGGTGTTTGTATTGATTGTGCAAATGGTTATGAGTGTGGCTGTTGGGATGTAGTTCAAGAGGGTAAAAAGTTTATAATAATAAAAGATTTCTAAAATTATATAGTGAGGGGCTATGCCCCTCCCCCCCTTTAATTAATAGATGAAAGTAGGTGTTTCAAATGGCAGAAGTAAGATTAGATGATATTCTTGTGTCTGGTCAGCAATATAAAATATGGGATAAACATATTGCTACTTATAGATTCAAGGAAAAAAGAACTCATGTTTTTGAGTTATCAGATGGTAGGTTAACTAAATTCACTAATTTGAAAGTAGAAGATGTTAAAAATGTGAATGGTTCAATACCAAAGGTAATAAAGCAACAAGCAAATGTAACAAGAGTACCTAAAAATCTTCTTTACACACCTGTTGATACAGGTGATTTTATGGCAGATTATGAAACAAATTATGCTAATTTAAAAAAGATAGACCAAAAAGCAAAGGCAGAGGGTAGTCTATTAGGTAGATATGTTCAAGAGCCTTATGCAGATGGTTATGCTGTGTATCAAGTGGTAGAAGAAAAGGCAACAAAGGTTAAATTAGTAGTTGTTACAGGTATAGGTGATGATTGGGTTCTACCTGTTTGGGGTAGAAGTTCAATGGTAGATAAAAGTTATGTTCAAGCGTCAATTTATAGGAGAGATAAATTAGACGAGTTATTTAATAGAAAATAGTATAAAGTTAAGTTAAAACTTTTTTTTCACAATATTAGTAATAAGATTTAATATGTTGAGATATAAGCTTGGACATAAATGGAGGCATGTATTTGAAATTGAAAAGGGACAAAAAAATTAATTTTAAAAATTTATAAAACGCATTAGGTGGTGAACTATAATGGCAAAAATCAATGTTATGATATTTGATGGTAAGAAGTTGGAACAGAAAGAGATTTCTAATACATTAAACAGTTTGCAGAAGATAGTTGGTGGTTATATAGAGTGTCCGTATTTAGGTACAAAGTTAGATGAAGCAGGTATAACAACAACATTAAATGAGGAAGGTAAGCTAATTAATTTACCTTGGAGTTTATTACTAATGCGTGAAGGTGCTATAGCAGATGTATTATGTGGCAAACTCATATTTAGTAGAACCGATGATGAAGGTAGAATGGTAAGTTTATTACCAAGTGATTATGCCTTAATAAAGAGTGAAATAAAGTTATCTAATTTCACAAATAGAGAAACATTACAAAGGATGTATTGTTTAAATATGATTTATTAAAGTGGGGTGTGTCTAATGCAGTACATAATCATAAATAAAATGATGAAAATTCCCTATGATGATTTCATAAAGAGAGCTTGTAAGCTAACAAAAGCAAAAGGTCAATTTCCAACAACAGAGGCAAATTTGCGAGATTATATCAGAGTAACTCCAGATGGCAATCCAAAAATAGATGCAACAATATATAGAGATTGTTTTGATTTAATGGTAGATATTCAAAGAGATATACAATTTGGTGGTGGTAAGCCTTGTGCTTTCATAAAGACAGAGAGAAATCAAATATCTGCAAGGTTGTTATTTAAGCCATTAGAAACAATTTGTCTTCCATAGGGTTTTATACATAGTGCAAGGGGTTATATAATGGGGTTATTGAGAGTAAATGAGTTATTTAGTGGTATAGGTAGTCAAAGGTCAGCATTAGACAATATAGGTATAGATTATGAGATAGTTGGTATAAGTGAGATAGATAATCATGCTATAAAGAGTTATGAGTTATTACATGGTGCAACACGCAATTATGGTGATATATCCAAAGTAGAGAAATTAGATTATGCTGATATATGGACTTATAGTTTTCCTTGTCAATCAATATCAATGAGTGGTAAGAGAGAAGGCTTAAAGAAATCAAGTAATACTAAAAGTAGTTTATTGTGGGAAATAGAGAGATTGCTTTTAGTAGCAAAAGAGCATAATGAGTTGCCAAAGTATTTAGTTCTTGAAAATGTAAAGAATTTAGTAGGTAAAACATTTAAGCAAGACTTTGACTTTTGGTTAGAAATATTATATAATATAGGTTATAATACATATTGGAAAGTAGTAAATGCAAAAGATTATGGTGTAGGTCAGAACCGAGAACGTGTAATAGCCGTCAGTATAAGAAAAGATATAAATAAAGATTTAAGTTTTAACTTTACTACAAAAGGTGAATTAAGTACAAGGTTAAAAGATTTTTTAGAGATAGGTTTTAATTCAGAGTTAGAGTCCTTTCCAGATAGTGTAAAACGAGAGGTATCTACTAAACCAAAAATCATATATTATGAGATACCGAAAATGGTTAAGGTTCGCACTTATGATGTAGATATACCGAAGTTAGTGGCAGAGTTAAAGAGTTGTAAGAAGTTGAAGAAATTGAGTAATAAGGACATTTCTGAACAATTAGAGCAACCTTTAACATTAGTAGAGCATTGGTTTAGAGCAGATAGATATAATGCAATTCCGTCAGAGGATATATGGTTTTCATTAAAGGATTTGTTAGGGGTAACTACAACAGAATTTGATGAATCCATTATGACATTTGAGATAAGAGAAGGTACATACGACCAATCTAATAGGGTTTATGATATAGAGGGTATAGCACCTACTATAACTACTATAAGTACATCGATACGCATAACAGATGGGCATAAAATAAGAACTTTAACAGTTAGAGAAATATGGCGTTTAATGGGTTATACGGATGCTGAAATAGATAAAGTAATCAATGAGGTTTCAGAGAAACAATTATTCAAACAAGCGGGTAATAGTATAGTAGTAGGTGTTTTGGAAGAAATTTTCAAAGAAATAGTTTTAAAATGGGGTTGTACCTAATGGTTATGAAATTAAGAAAGATTAAGCGTGGTAAAGCAAAGGACTATCAGAGAGATGCAAAATATTATTTAGATTACAGTAATATATAAATAAAGTTATAATTAGTTAAGGGGGATATATAGATTTGATAACAGTAAATGAATTATTTAGCGGGGTAGGAACACAAAGTTTAGCTTTTAAGTATTTGGGGATACCTCATAAAGTTGTTGGTATGGCAGAAATAGAGAAAAATGCGATAAAGGCTTATGAAACTCTGCATGGTGAAACGAGAAACTATGGTGATGTATCTGCAGTAGAGAAATTAGACTATGCTGACTTCTGGACTTATTCTTTTCCTTGTTTTACAGGTGATACACTTGTATTAACAACAGAAGGTTGGAAACCTATTGTAGATGTAAAAGTAGGTGATAAGGTAATAACTCATAAGAATAACATAAAGAGTGTATTAAATTCTTGCTTTACAGGTGAAAGACCAATATTAAGGGTAGAAGTGAGTGGGGGTATTAGTTTAAGAACTACATCAAATCACAAGTTTTACATAAGAATGTCTAATGATGAAAGTCATTTAAGTCCTTCATGGTTATCAATAGGTGCAGCACAAAAGGGTGATTTAGTAGGTATATTAAAGAATGATTTGAATATTGAAAAGTATCCTTCAACATTTGTAGAGGAAGATTCTTTATATTATTGGGTAGAAATCGAAGATGTCATAGAAACAGAAGAAATAGAAAAAGTATATGATATAGAGGTAGAGGATGACCATAGTTTTATAGCAGAAGGAATAGCAGTTCATAACTGTCAAGACCTCTCATCTGGGGGTAAAGGTGCTGGTTTAGAGAAAGGCACACGAAGTGGTTTGCTTTGGGAAGTAGAGAGATTATTAGAAAAATCAGTACAAGCAGGTGAAGCACCAAAGTTCTTATTATTAGAGAATGTACCTGAATTGGTAACAAATAAAAAGCATAAATTTGGTTTAGATAAGTGGTTAGACAAGTTGGTTGAATTAGGCTATGATAACCATTATTGTGTATTAAATGCAGCAGATTGTGGTGTACCTCAAAATCGTGAGAGATTATTTGTAGTGAGCACAAGAAAAGATTTAGATAGAGAAATTTACTTTTTCAATATCAATAAACAACCTACTCCTCCATTTGATAACTTTGTAGAAGATTATGTAAGAGAGTATAAAGGTGGTTTAATAATTGATTCAACTATTTCCCCTTATTTAGTAGAAGCCTATGAGCGTGATTTAGAGGATATAGCAAATACAGATAAGTATAAGACACCTATTTACACTTGTGATGCTACGGTAGTAAGAGATGGTGTATCTAAGAAATCAGGTTTTCAAGATAAAAGAGTAGGTTTATTATATGCACCAACTATAAGACACCAAAACACACATACAGCAATCTTTTATAATAATCAGATACATAAATTAACAGCAAAAGAGGCTTGGAGGTTTATGGGTATCAAAGATGAAGATTATCAGAAAGTAGAAGATACAGGAATGGGTAAGACAGTAATGTATGGTTTAGCAGGAAATGCGATAGTAGTAAATGTATTGATGGAAATATATAAGATATTATTTATAAAAGGTGTAGATTATTAATATTAAGCTGTAAATGATAAAAGGTGGGGTTAGTCTACCTTTTATTTTATTGTTATATTTTAAAATTTAAAATTCAGCATAAAAAGATATAGTGTAGTAGTTTAAATGGACAGTTAAATATAATATATTTGTAGTTGTAATAGTCAAAGGTTAAAATAACTATTATTAGATAGGGGTGGTAATGTGAGTCAAATTACATCAGAATTAACAAGGCAGCTAATAGAGTATAATTTAAACAATCTATTAGACAGAGGGGTAGATATAGTAGAATTAAAGAAAGTAAGGAATGATATGAGATTTATAGAAATCAGGGGTAGAGATTCTAATGGTAATGTATACACAATATATGGAAATTTACCTACTCATACAATGTGTCCTCATGAATCAGATGCTATCATAAGGGAATTTAATGATGGTATGTATTCAGAAAAATATGGTAGAGCAAGATATGAAGATGAAACACGAAGAAATATACAAGATGGCAGAAGGAGAGCTAATAATCTAATAGATAGGAATATATGGAAATAAGTAAAATAATATATTTAATTTAGGTAAGGCTAATTAGTCTTACTTTAATTTTGACATAAAATTAAGGTGTTCTGGGACAGGAATGGACAGTTAAAAATAATATAATATAGTAAGAAGTAAAAATAAAGAGAGGTGTATAAAATGACCTATAAGCAAGAGTTTAAATTAATAGTAGACAAGTTAAAAAATCAACTAATAAAGACAAGAAAAGAAAGTAAAGCAACTAAAAAAGATATAGGTGTTGTATTGGGGGATTATTTGAACCCAGATGGTGATTATACATTAACTTTTCAGACTAAATTATATAATAAACATGGTGGGGAATATTGTTCACTATTAGAAATATTGAATGAAATGAATATACGTGGTTTATTAGAGGGTATAAAATAGTAAAGAAAAGGGGTGTTATAGCATGGTTGCTAAAAATGCGACAATAGCAAGAAGATTAGCCTCTCAAATGTGGGGTGTGGTTCAAACTCAATTAAAGGTAGCAGATGGAATATGGAGTTACACTACAGCAGGTCATGGTGGTTTTATAGTAGATATATATTTACATCCAGAACTTGCAGAATATAAGAGTGTAGTTTATAGAGACAGAAGGACTAACGAATATTTTCCTTCAGAACAACATTTTGCACCGTTTGAAGAAGATTGTGAGTATGCAAAAGTCATTTGGTTATATCCTTATGTATTAAAGAAATTGAGTAAAAATTACAGTAAAGTAGATAAAACAAATTTTGAAAAATGGCAACAAGAACAGTTAGGGTATGCTAAAAGAAGTTTAGAGCAATGGAATCCAGATTTTTTACAAAAGCATCCTAAACATGGGAAACTTATAAAATAAAGAGGTGAAATATTATGGCATATTATAGTTATTGTTGTGGTAAGTATGTAGATAGAAAAGATGGTGTTACCGTAAGAGGTGAGGGTTATTATTGTTCAAGATGTAAGAAAGAATTAACCCTGTATGGTAATCCAAAGAATGAGTTAGATAAAATAGCATTAAAAGAAAAAAGAGCAGTAAAAGGTAGGGGGCATAAAGTTCTATCAAATGGTGATTTACAGTTAATAGATATAGTATATAAAGCTGCGGATGAGAATACAAAGCCTACTAAAAGGGTAAGTGAGAAATGGGTAATATTTAATGAATATGGTAATTTTATAGCTTGTATTCTTTTAGAACATGATACAGGTGCTTTTTATGAGGTTTTAGAACCTTTTAACAATAGATTACTAAAAGAAAGATTATCAGGTATTAGATTAAGTACAGCAACTAATTATGGTTATACAGTAAAATCAATGAAAGAGCAATCAGATTTAAAACCTTTATTAAAACAAGTAGGTTGGAAGATAACTAAGGATGGTAGAGTAAGATAATTTTTATAATTAGCTATTAGTTAAATAAGGACAGGAGTGTTAATATGAGATGTAGACAATATGGTTGTGTATTTAAAAAATACAGACAGAGAGACAAAAGTGGTATCTTATTTAATAAATGTTTTCTATGAAAGAGAACATGCTTTGAGTATAGAAAGAGAGTTTAGAAATTTAGATAGTATTCCTAATAGTGAAAATTATTTTAGAGCAGTTCAGGAATTAAAGAAAAGATGTAGAGTACAAATAGTTTTAACAGATTATGGGGTTATTGAAACTATAAAAAATAAAACTTATTATAAAGATGAGGTGTTTGGTTCAGTAGAGCTTACTTGTGGACATCCTATAAGTATAGAGGGTTGGTAAAGAGAGGTGTATTAAATGTCAAAAAGATTATATTATGCAATAGATTATAGACGTATGCATACAGGAATACATGGTTTATTGATATATGAGGACAGAAAATCAGCAGAGAAATCAATGGTAACAATACAGAAGCTTTTACAAGAGGTTGATAGGTTAGATAGAGAGTCTAAAACAACTGAAAAAGATAGAGATGATATGAATATATATTACCAAAGGGTAATTCAGCATATATTTGATAACACAGATATAGTAATAGATGAAATAGATTATAGAAATATAGTTTGGGATGTGAAGTATGGTAACAATGTAAAAGAATATAAACACAAATTGAATGATAGGGTAGTTAGAATAATCAACACAACAGTAGATTTATATGTGTAAAGGGGGTTGTAAAATGTTACTTTTTTATGACGATTCAAATTCAAAAGCAAATGCCAAGGCAAAAATAAAGAAATTTGGTGCTTCTCGTATTGTACTGTTTTTCAACTTTAATGAGGATAAAAATGAGGGTACTTTAGTAGTAAGAATGTTTAGAAGAGAGAAATCTCAGGATGTAGAGGGTGAATTTAAACTAAATTTCAAAACTAAATATCTTGATAGAGGTATTAAAAGAATAGTAGTTAGTGAATTAGTACCAAATGATATAACTTTAGATTTGTTATTATCTGATAATGTAATAGAGTGTTATCCAAGGAATTTAGACAATATTTCTATTAATAACAGTCATACAATATATTGGTTAGATACTTTAATAATATCTAATGGGAAAAGAACTAAACAAATAAAGTATAATCAAATAAGTTTCCCAGATGTTCAGATGATATATTATCATTAAGTTTATTGTAAAAGGGTGTGTGTAGTTTGAGGTTTATAGATTTATTTGCTGGTATTGGTGGTTTTAGATTAGGGTTTGAGCGATTAGGGTTTGAGTGTGTATATAGTTGTGAAATAGATGAAAAAGCAGCCAATGTATATGAGAGTAATTTTGGTGAAAGTCCGTTAGGGGATATAACTAAAATACGAGGCCCAGAGTTGCCTGATTTCGAGATATTACTTGCAGGTTTTAGTTGTCAGCCTTTTTCAGCAGCAGGTGAAAGAAGGGGTTTCTCTGATAAAGAAAGAGGAACCCTCTTTTCTGATATCTTGCGTATAGTGAAGGCAAAGCAACCGAAAGTAATAGTTTTAGAGAATGTAAAAAATCTATTAACCATAGACAAAGGAAATTCTTTTAAATTGATAAAAGAATTGTTAGAGAAAGAGAATTATACTGTGACTTATAAAGTATTAAATGCAAAAGACTTTGGAGTAGCACAGAATAGAGAAAGATTGATAATAGTTGGTACTCTAAAAGGAATAGATAACTTTAATTTTAATAATTTTCACAAAATGGACAGTATAAAATTAAAAGACATACTAAAAAAGATGGAGAAATGGAGTATTTATCGACAGATGATTATACTATAATTGAAAGTCCAAAGGTACAGAAAACAGGGATAATATTTGCAGGTTATATGAATGACAAAAATCCCAGAAAACGTGGTGTAGACCAAAGTAAAGTTCATCTATCGAGAGTACATAAGCAATTCAACAGGATATATTCTGATGAGGGTATAATTTGTACTTTAATGGCACAAGAGAGTGCAGGTCGTTATTGGGTGTTAACTTCTGATGGTGTAAGGAAACTTACAAGGGAGGAATGTAAGCATTTAATGGGTTTTCCAGAGGACTTTAAGATATATGGTAATCAGAAAGATTATTATAGGTTTATAGGGAATAGTATAGTAGTACCAATGGTAGTAGAGATAGCAAAAGAGGTAAAACGAATTTTGCATTAGATGTGAAATGAATAAAATATAAAGGGGTGTTAGACAATGGCGATAGTAAGAAAAGAGGCTACCAAAATAGAAGACTTTGGTGAAAAGATTGGTGGTGCAAGAAAAGACCTATGGAAAGAAAGGGGTTTTAATCTTGACGATTTTGAAACCTTAGATGAGAGAGAATATTCTACTTTTGTAACCAAAGATAATATATGGCCCGTACCAGATTATAAATCATTAGTAGATGGTGGTATGTCTCCTGGATGTGCTTATTATTTAAAATTTGTAAGAGATAAGTTACCAAAGTCACCTGTTTCTAATAGCAAGGAACATGCCAGAATATATATAGGTTTAATCACTATATATAAAACAGTATTACTTCAATTAAGGGGTAATGGTGAACTTTCAAGTACCAACATTTTAAACAAATTAGAGTCTGAGGCACAGAGAGTAGGATTTAGTTATTTAAGAGTTAGTCCATATTATCAAGTATTGAGAGCTATTCTTTTAAGTGATTATGAGTTGAAAAGACTTATAATAGAAGCAGAATTACAAAATTTCCCAAATGATTTCAAAGGTGCATTAAAGGGTTTAACTATAGCAGAGTATAGTTCAATGGGTAAGCCAGTATATAGAATTATTCAGAATAAGCGTTATGCTTCTCAGAAGTCATTTAATAATTATGAAGATGCCTTAAAATTTGCTAAAGAGGAATTGATACCTACATTATTGGAGAAGAAATCTGAAAAGCGTAAAACAAAGACAGTAACAGTAGTAAGACCACAATTAGTAGGTATTGAGAGAACAGGTAAAGATTTAAGACAAGGTAAAGATGTAACAGGTGAAGATTTATTAGAGGTATTCAAGTTCAGAGGTGGGGAATTTGGAAATTGGAATACCCAAGAAGATAGACAGGCTTGTTTGAACTATGCGTATGATGCATTTTCTGATTTAGCGTCAGTAATAAGAGCACCAAAAGATTTTATTTCTTTGGGTGGTTATAAAGATAAGAAATTAGCTATTGCGTTTGGAGCAAGAGGTAAAGGTGCTGCATTAGCACATTATGAGCCAAGTAATGTAGTAATAAATTTAACCAAAATGAAAGGTGCTGGTAGTTTAGCGCATGAGTGGGGGCATGCATTAGATGACTTTTTAGGTATAAAGTGTGCAAATACAAGTATGCTTACTTCTGTATCAAGATATAGAAGAACTCCAATAGAGTACCCAGAAGTATTCAATAAGTATGAAGAATTAATGGATACTATAATGAAACGACCAGCAACTAATGAAGAGAGATTAGATGCATTAAATAAGCAAAAAGAAAAATATACAAAGTATATAGATAGTTGGGTAGATAGTTTTCCACGCTTTTATGGTGGTACTGTTGACCAATCATCAGCTATTGAACAAGCCTTAGTTAAGTTTAAGGAAACTTATAGTCAAGAGGCTTTTGAAGCATTAGTAGCCACTTATAAAGAAATAGTAGGAAGATTACCAAGTAAAGAGGCAAGAGATAATGTAGAGTCTTTGATACGCCTTAATGGGTATATTGATAATGATTTAGCTGATTACAATGTTAATGGTGGTTTTGATAAACCACAATATAAAGACTCTAAATTCTATTCTTGTGCTTTAAAGTTAGATAAATATAGACAAAAGCCTTATTATGCAACAAAAGTAGAGTTATTTGCAAGAGCTTTTGAGAGTTATGTAGAGGATGTTATCAAAAATCGTGGTAATAAGAGTGATTATTTAGTACACTCAACTCTAAATCACTACTATGAGGACTTAATGCCTTATCCACAAGGTGAGGAAAGAGAACAAATCAATCAGAAGATGAAAGAGTTCTTAGCGTTAGTAGTTCAGACATTCTCTGCATTAGAACCTGAGGAATCAGTTGCAGAGCAAGTAGTGGCAGATGTAAATGATGATAAGAATAAGTTCAAATTGACATTATTCAAGGAATTATGTAGAGATAAAGGTTTGAAAGTGGACTTTGGAAAGACAAGAAAAGATAATGATATTTACCATATAGACTTTAATGACAGTTATATTAAGGTTGTAGATGTAGCAATTTATAATGATATAACAGCAGATAACCATAGTGCAACAGTAAATTGTGGTGAGAATGGTAAGTCTAATGAAGTATATAGTTGGAATAAAGAGTTGAATTATGAGGACTTTGTAAGTTACCTTGCAACATTAGAAGAAAAGGGTAAAGTAGCAGAGGATACAAGTGAGAAGTTCCAATTAACAGCATTTAAGGACTTATGCAGAAAGTTGAATTTAAAAGTAGATTTAGGAACAACACCAGAGGAAAATGGGAATTACATAATTAACTTCAAGAGTGGTTTCATAAGTTATATTGAAACAAAGATAATGCTTGATAAAGTGGCAAAAGGTCAAGTAATTTCTATTTACAGTCAAGTAGTAGGTAGTGAAAAAACTGAATTTACTTGGGATGGTAGTCTGAACTATGAGAAGTTAGTAAAGACCTTAGTAGAATTAAATGGAACACTTGCAGAGAAAGATGCAAAGAACAAGGCTGCTGATAAGGCAAAGGATGTTCTTGAATATACAAAATTAGATACACCAGATGAGTTATCACCAGCACAGAAAGAGTTCCAATCAATGTTAATGGCAGCACAAGATTTAAGAGATGCAACAAAGAAGAGGGGTTTAAGATTAAAACTTAATGAAAGTGATGCAACAGTAACTTTGTATCATGGTACTTCTAAAGAGAATGTGAATAAGATAAAGAGAACAGGTTTCAATCCTATGACTCATTTCTCACATGCAAAGACAAAGACAGGATATAGAGATAAAGGTCCAGAGTATTATGCAAAGGTTAAGAATAAAGATGGTGAAGTATTAGTAATTCATGCTGATGCAAGAGCTATTGAATTTGTAGAGGGTACAGGTGAGTTTATAGCACCAAAAGGCTTGATTTATAAAGGTGGGGTATGGAAAGAGCGTGAGGCTAATAGACCTGTTGAAAAACCAGTACCACCAACAGTAGAAGTACCAAAGACAGAAAAAGAAATCAAACCTCAAGTAGCTAAAGGTCTAACAGATTATAAGGAGTTAAGGAACATATTAAATGATTATGTTGGGCAGTTAAACATAAAAACACCTTATACGCCTTCTTTTGGACATATTTTATCTATATTGCAATATAATTTAAATGTAAAGTATAATATACCAATTCCGATAATTAGAAGGGTAATTCCAGAAGATAAGGTACAAGGTAATAGTAAGGCTTGGGCTTATGATATAAATTACAATCTATGTATCCAACAATCTGCGGAAGATAGAAAGAAAGCTGAGGGTGTCATAGAGGGAATAGTTGAAGGCTTATTAACAAAATCAGGCTATACAAAATTAAAGAGAAGTATGTTAAGAGAAGGCTTAACTCATATGATATGTAGAACATATAATCTTGATGTTAGAACTTACTTAACAGGTCCAGGTTTTGATGCATTGATTAAAGCTGGAGATACAAATGTAAATAACTATATCACTCAAGTAGTAGTTCTTTACAAAGAGATGATTAAATACTTTGTGCAATAAAATTCAGAAGGGTAGGTGAAAACTACCTACCCTTTTAAAATTTCAAGCTAATTATAAATTAAGAAACTTATTATTATGACTTTATCATAAAAGAGATATTAAGTGAAAACCAGAGCAAAAAATCAAGAATGAACAAGTGATGAAACACAGTAATATCAAACATTTGAAGTCATCTGATAGTAAGAAAATTCACAACTATTAAAAAGTGTTGCAGTTCAAGGGTTTAACAAGAAACTCTAAAATTTATATAAAAATTTGAACAATAAAACAGCCCCGCATTCTCCCACCTCTTAGGTGGGGGTTAGGGGCGTGGTTGTTCTCATTTAAGAAAGGCAGGTGATATCAATAAAAATAACATCATCGTATAGCGTAAAAATTAATAATTATACAAAAGTTCTAAGACCTACAGTAAACATTTATAGAAAAGCTGTATCCTTTTTTATTGATGTCATCGATACAGAATGGGAGAGCTTTTCAAGTATAACCAATACTAATGGCTCTGTATTAATAGCGGAAAGACTTACTCATTCAACAAAAAACAACCTTTCTGTAAAATACAATTTTGATGAGAGATTTTATAAATTTCCTTCATACCTGAGAAGAGCTGCCATTGCAGATGCCTTTGGAATTGTGTCCAGTTACAGAACTAATCTTGCTAATTGGGAAACATCTGACCGTGAAAATAAACCTCCAAGACTTAAGAAAAACCATAGCTGTAATCCATGTTTTTACTATAACAATATGTTCGAGGGAGATTGCTATAGCAAAACTGTCAAAATCAAGTATTTTAACGGCAAAGATTGGCTCTGGCTACCTATAAGTCTATCGTCTCAAGATGTTAAATATCTGAATAGTAAGTGGTCACACTGTAAACCTTCAGCTCCAATTTTAGAGCGTAGGCACGGTAAAAACTATCTCAGGTTTAGTTTTTCTGAAAAAGTAAGTTTAAATAAAACGCCAATAGAAGAACAAAAAATTGCTTCTGTTGACCTTGGGCTCAATAACCATGCAGTTTGTTCAGTGATAGATTGTAAAGGAACTGTCTATTCGAGAAAGTTTATTAATCTCAAATATGAAAAAGACCTTTTAAATCATAAACTAAACAAACTTAAAAAGTTCCAGCGTCAGCACGGTAGCAAAAACAGTTTGTCTCGGTGGTCGTTTATCAACAACTTAAATGATAACATTTCAAGAAAGGTCGCCCATCAAATCGTTGAGTTTGCTATATCACAGAACGTCGATGTTATTGTTTTCGAGCATCTCGACATCAGAGGCAACAAACATGGCTCGAAAGCTCAGCAACTTGCCTTATGGCGTAAAAGACAAATCCAAAAGATAGTAGAGCATCAAGCCCATCGAAACGGTATACGTTTTTCAAGGATAAATCCAAATGGTACAAGCAAGTATGCCTATGATGATTCGGGGCTTGTAGTAAGAAGTAATGAAAATTACAGTTTATGTACCTTCAGTAACGGAAAACAATATAACTGTGACCTGAACGCCAGTTACAATATTGGTGCAAGATATTTTATCAGAGAAATACTAAAACCCTTTTCAGCGATGGAAAGGTCGCATTTGGAGGCAAAAGTTCCTTCAATGGCGTTTAGAACCAAATGCACCCTTGCTACATTAATTAGCTTAAACAAAGTATTAGCAGCTTCCGCTGCCTAATTACTCGGTTTTAGCTGTATTTGTAGAAGGTAGTCCCTGAGGTTGTTTAACCATAGGGGAAGCCCCCACTTCTAAAGTGGGGGAGGTTCACAAAATAAATAAGTGAGGAGATAGTATTATGAAGAGAAGTTTATTAGCATTAGCAGTAGGTGTAGCAGGGGGTTATGTGATTGCCAAGCATGGTAAAGAGATTGTAGACAAAGTAAAGTCCTATGCTACTAATGAGTCATTTGAACAGTTGTTAAAAGAGTTAGAGAAACATAAAGACAATTTGTTCAAGAAAGATGTAACTGAGAATGAGTTTGAAGCTGAATCTGAACCTGAGGCTGAAGAAGAGGAAGAAGTCCCCACGGAAGTAGAAGAAAAAGTTGAGACAGTAGAGGTTGAGACAATAGAGATTGAAACTACTGATGATGAGGCACCTGCTGACGAGGCAGATTATGAGTATATAGAGCCAAAGAATTAGGGTGTGTAAAACAGAATAGCTTAACAGAATAGGATTATTTAGTTATTAAGTAATCCTATTTTTGTCAGGTCTAATTGACAAGTATAAAAATATTAAGTATAATATATAAGATATATAGTTAAATGAAATGGGGGCATATAAATGAGGGTAGTAAGTTTATTTAGTGGAATAGGTGCGTATGAGCGAGCTTTAAGGAATATAGGAATTGATGTAGATTTAGTAAATTATTGTGAGATATTAAAGGATAAGAGTAGGGCTTATTCGATATTACATAATGTACCTGAGGAAAAGAATTTGTGGGATGTAACTGCAGTTGATACTTCCAAGATAGAAGATTTTGATTTGTTAGTGTACTCGCCACCTTGCACGACCTTTTCAATTTCAGGTAAAATGCAAGGTTTAGAGGATATGAGAGGTACATTGTTTTATAATGCATTAGAAATTATAAGAGATAAGAAACCCAAGTATTGTGTTATGGAAAATGTGGACAACCTTGCAACAAAGTTTAGTAAGGACTTTGAAGATATGAGATGCGCAATAGAAATGTTAGGTTACAATAACTATTGGAAAATAATCAATGCTAAAGATTTTATACCTCAAAATAGAAAAAGGGTTTATCTTGTAAGTATTAGAAAAGATATAGATGATGGTACATTTGTATTTCCTGAAGGAAATGATGAAAGAGATTGGAAAGACTTAGTAGATTTAAATGATACAAGAGCATTAACAAATAGACAACAGAGAATGGTTGACTTTGCAAAGGGTATTAATACTGAGGATAGTGTAAAGTTAGAGGGTGAAGTACAATTTAATAATGCAGTAATTACTTTAAGACAAAGTGGTTTAAGGTTTCAGAGTAATAGAGAGTATCCAACTATAACTGCCTTCTATGGTAAGGGTGGTGGAAACTTTACAATAATGGCTGTTAATGGTAAAATAGGTGGAATAACACCAAGAAATTGTTTTAAGTTAATGGGTTTTGAATTTGAGGATAGTGAACTTTTAACAAAAGAGGGTTTTTCAAATAGTAGCCAATACATAATGGCAGGGGATAGTGTATGTATTCCTGTTTTAGAGGGTATATTTAGGCAATTATTTATGAAAAGTGTAAGTGTTGGTGTAGACGAGGCAGCAGTTACAATAGACTCATAAATTATGAAAGTGAGTTGAAAATATGGATGGTGAAAATCAAAGAGATTTAGATTTGGAACAAAGGGTACTGAAATTAGAGCAAAAGGTAAAAAGATTAGAGAAGATATTGAGTGATACACAACAGCAACAAGAAAATCAGCCACTTATTACTTCTAATCAGACTGTAAGTAAAGTAATACCAGAAATGCCTGTAAGGACAAGACGACCAGAACAGCGTTCCGTACCAAAATCTGAGGGAAGTAAAGTAAGGCAACCTAAAAATAAATTAGGTGAAGCAGTAGTGGGTAAGTATATTATAGGTGTTTTAGCATCTATGCTTATATTTATAGCAGCAATATCTTTAATAGGTTTGATTTGGCGTTTCTTAACACCTGTTATGAAATTTGGTATAATTTCAGGTTCAGGTATATTATTGACAGTATTAGGTGGATTATTAACAAATAAGTATAAAAACCCTATTACAGCAATAATATTAGGAACGGGTGAGGGGTTACTTTTTATAAGTATTTTGTCAGCAAATATGTCATTTGGTTTTATAGGTAGTATAACAGCAATAGCATTAGCTGGAATATGGTCTATATTCTTTATGTTATCATATAGTTATACAAAGATGTTCTTCACAACTATAATAGCGTATATAGGCAGTTTTATTGCTTTATTATTTGGTCTAAGTTTAGTAAGTATAGGCATAGAGTTTATAGTATTGTCATTATTTGTAACAGGTGTAGTGGCAGTATTAGTAATTACAAGTAATAAGTGGTTATCAGATGGGAAACAGATAACAAGTATTATATTAAGTTTAGTAATTTATAGTGTATTGATTTTAGGTGGTACAATTCTAAACAGTACATTAGGTACATTAGATATTCTGTTAGCAGTAGTATTATTTATGGTATATGGACTATTAAATTATCTATATAAGAAGATAGACATAGTAAAGTGTCAGCCTTGGTATTTGGCTATAAATTTTTTAATAAGCCTTGTTACACTATTGTTTTTAGGGAATATATTTTCTATTTGGAAAGATACAGCAACAATATATGGTTGTCTGTTAGCTATTAATTTAATACAAATGATTGTGTTAGAAATAAATACAAAATTTATAAGACGAATAAATATAATTTATTATACAGCAGTTGCTTCATTATCACTAATATTGCTAAATTTAAAACTATTTGAGTTGATAACAGGTCTAATATGTATAAGTATTGTATTATTGTTATTGCAATCACTTAAAAAACATAAGGAATATACAAAAATTGCTTTGATATTAGTATTAGTAGATACAATATTACATTTTATGCAGACAATGAGTAGACCAGATTCTTTAATTTTAAGTATGCTATATGGAATACTTCAAATAGGGTTAATCAGTTATATTTTATATAAAAACTATACAGAAGAGGAATTTACAAAGGATGTAATATTTAATAAAATTGTAGGTTTAGTAGTATATTCTGTAAATAGTATGTGTATTCCGATATTATTAGTATCTATGTTTATACCAGAAGAATCATTAGAGCCTTATAAATATTATGAGATAGGTTCTATATTAGGTTATTTGTGTTTAAGTATTACCTTTGTACTTTTGAATTTAGCAGGGTATTTGAAAAATTGGTATAATGAAGAGTTTAAGTGGTTTAGTAGAAATGAAAATGTAGAATTAGATAATACAGAACGAGTATATGTAATATTTACATTTATTTCATATTTTATAGGTTTAACATTCTTATCAGATGCAGATGTATGGTATAATCAGTTTATTATGGTATTATCAGTTTTAATAGTGGCTTTATTACAGACAAAGACATTGGTAGAACATTATAAAGGGTATAAAATAGTAGGTGCATGGATAGGTTTAAAATACTTGATACTAACTTGGGTAATATTAGGTTCAGTATTTGATGTTGCATTTAGTTCTGTATTGATAAGTGTAGCAGGGTTGTTAGTAGCCTTGTTAAGTATATCAGGTGGGTTTAAGTTACAAATAAAGAGTTTAAGACTTTATGGTTTAACCTAATCAACGACAGAAGTCGCCCACTTCTATAAGTGGGTGATGAATGTCGCTTGACAATTCTTTCCTAATACTGTATAATCAGTATTAGAGGAAGGAGTTGTGATATATCAATGATTTTGGATAATAATAACCATTCAGTATTCTTGTTGTATTATCATCTTGTTTTAGTAACAAAATATAGAAGAAAAGTTATTGATGATATTATATCTAACAGACTAAAAGAGATATTTGAAAAAATACAAGACAATTATAATATTACATTACAAGAGTGGAATCATGATAAAGACCATGTTCATATATTGTTCAAAGCACATCCGAATAGTGAATTGTCAAAATTTATAAATGCTTATAAAAGTGCTTCATCAAGATTGATTAAAAAAGAATATCCTAAAATAAAAGAACAATTGTGGAAAGAATATTTTTGGTCAAGGAGTTATTGTTTATTGACTACAGGTGGAGCACCAATTGAAGTAATAAAAAAATATATAGAATCTCAAGGGAAGGAGGTGTAATCTTGCTAAAGGCATATAAATACAGAATATATCCAACTAAAGAACAAGAAGAATATCTATCAAAAGTATTTGGGTGTGTAAGGTTTATATATAACAAAATGTTTTATGACAAAATAGAGCATTATAAACAAACAGGAAAAATGCTAAAAAATACACCTGCGCAGTATAAAAAAGAGTTTCCTTTTCTAAAGGAAGTAGATAGTCTTGCTCTTGCTAATGCACAAATAAATTTAGAAAAAGCATATAAAAACTTTTTCAGAGATAAAAAAGTAGGCTTTCCTAAATTCAAGAAAAAGAAGGGTTATCAATCTTATACAACAAACAATCAAAATGGTACAGTGGCAATTATAAATGGTCATCTTAAAATACCAAAAGTAAAAACTATGATAAAAATAAAACAACATAGATTGTTTGAAGGTAAAATAAAATCAGTAACAATATCAAAAACACCTACAGGTAAATATTACGCTTCAATACTTGTAGAAACTGAAATAGAAAAATTACCTAACACAGATAAAAAAGTAGGAATAGATTTAGGATTAAAGGATTTTTTAGTATTATCAGATGGTACAAAGATAGAAAATCCTAAATGGTTAAGAAGAACTGAAAAGAGAATAAAGAAAGTCCAAAGGGATTTATCAAGAAAACAAAAACATGGTAAGAATTATGAAAAAACAAGGTTACACCTTGCGAAACTACATGAGAAAATAGCAAATCAAAGGAAAGATTTTTTACACAAGTTATCCTCTAAAATTATAAACGAAAACCAAGTTATAGTTTTAGAGGACTTAAAGGTAAAGAATATGCAACAAAATAAACATTTAGCAAAAGCAATAAGTGAAGTTTCATGGTCAGAATTTAGAAAGATGTTAGAATACAAAGCTAACTGGTATGGTAGAGAAATAATAATAGCACCACAAAATTATGCATCAAGTCAAATATGTAGTGAATGTGGATATAAAAATGTAGAAGTAAAGAATTTAGCATTAAGAAAATGGAAGTGCCCAAACTGTGGTACTATCCATGATAGAGATATAAATGCATCAAAGAACTTACTAAAATTAGCCATGTAGGTGGTAAAACTGGGGAAGGAACAGCCCCTTGAGCGTGGGTAATCTGGTAACAGAAGTTACCTTGACCACGAAGCCACCACCTCTATAGGTGGGGGTAGTTCACTCCTAACTATTATCATGGTTCTAAAATTCATATTAGTAGATTTAAGTCAAGAGAATTCGATAATGAGAGTTGTGTCATTACTTGTAGGTGGTATAATTTGTTTTGGCATAACTGTATTATATAATCGCTTAAATAAGGAAATAGAAAAATAGTTATAGGACTCCTTAATAAAAAAGTAAAGGGGTGACCTACGTGGGATTTACCAAATTAAATACTTTTATATTCAATAATCCGAATATAAAGGGGTATGAATTGCTTGTTGAGTGCAGACCTTACTTGAAAGAGAAAAATCAGCAAGAAAATGTGCAAGAACCAAGTGAAACTCAAAATGATGCAGTAGAGATAATTGTATGGTTCAGATGCAAAGATGGGGATGTAATGTTAGAGATACATAGAACAGTAGAGCATTTCAATATTGACCATCCTTGGTTGGCTGTACAATTTATACAACCTTTATTAGACAACAGTAAAATGATAAAGCAGATAATTGAATATAGGAAATCTTATCGTTTAATGCACAGAGAAAAGTGCTTGAAATGTTTAGATTTAAGGTAAGGAAGAGAATGTTATCAATTAACATTCTTTTTATTTTATTGACAAGTTATAAGAAATATAGTATAATGTTTTAAATAAATTATATAATGGACTAATATATCAAAAATTATAACATAAATAGTCTTAAATAAGGGACAAGAATAATAATATAATATGAAGAGTTTAAATCAAAACCTATTAGGGGGTAATTATTATGAAATTTAAGAATACAACTTGTTTAAAGAAAGTTTGGGTAAACCAAGCAGAAACTTTCCTTGATGAAAACAATATTGTTTTTAATGGTAGTAAATTATCAATTAAAGATAATGTATTAGTAGCAGACGTAAAAGAGAGTGAAGTTTTGTTTTTATCAAAAAGTTCAAAAATTCGTAAAGAAGAAACAAGAGGTAAAAGACCTGAATTTGATGTGTCAATAGAGTGGGTAGAATGTATATCTAATACAAATATAGAGAAAGATATAGTATATATGCCTTTGAATGTAATTATGATAACAAAAGCTGTTTATGAAGCATTGAAAAGAGAACTTGTTTCAGATGAAGCTATTTTTGAAGAATTATATACTATTGGTATAGCTCAATTAAGTACGAATTTAGTAGAGGTTAAAGACTTTTGTGCAGTAACTTGTAATATTGTAGATTGTGACTAATACAAGTAGAAAATGATTAGGTGGTGATAATTTTATGGTGATGGCGAAAAGGGTATCTATTGTTTTATTATCACTTGTGATACTTCTTATGAGTACAGGTTGCAGTAATGATGCAATCAGAGATAAGAAGTTAAATATTGAGAGATATAATCAGCAAGTAGAATTTTTGATGACTCAATATGAGACAAGTAAGACAAGTGCAGAAAAATTTGAGAATATGTTGATAGAAGGTGTATTTAGTGGTAAGATAGATGCGCAAAGTATATCTTCTACTTATGCTTCAGAAATAAAGAGTGTAATGGAAGAAGTACAACGTGATATTCAAGATATTCTGCAGTATAATACAGATATTCAGATAAGTAATTTTTCAATGAATCCTGAGAATGAAGGTCTTGTAATAGATGAAGAACAAATAGAGTTAGAAGTATTTGAAGAATTAAAGGGTAGTATAGAATGTTATTACTTTTTAGATAGCAATAATGGTGTTGTAGAACAGACTTTTTTATTACCAAATAAAAATGGTAATCATGGTTTGTTGTCATTATATTGGTTAGAGGGTAAAATCTTCAAGATTTCTTATAAAATAACAGGGGGTGCAATTTAAAATGCTAAAACATTATAAATTAATTTTAGGTATTTTAATAGCTATCCTTTTTGTTGTTATAGTAGGAGTGGAACTGTCAAGTTATATGAACTCTAAAACTTTACAAGAATTAGAGTATGAATATGACAGACGATTATCTGAATATTATACAAATGAAGTCATAGCAAAATCTTATTTAGAAGTGTTGACTATAAATAATAATGTTCAATATAAAGCAGTAAAGGACAAATTATATGCTTATTTAGACGGAAGATTACAAAAAGAATTGTTTAATTATAGTGATTATCCACTTCAAGACACACCGAGTATATCTTATGAAATAAAAGATATAAAGGGTACTCAACAAGGTTATAAGTATGTATTTAAGATAGAGTATGTAGTAACAACACAAGGGTATAATAGAGAGTTTGTTACTTTAATCACTATTGAAGATGAAAAAATTACTGAGGTTTCAATATTATAAAGAATTTTGATATTGAATCATAACAGTAGAAAGGGGGTGCTACTGTAATGTTTGGTGGGTTTTTAAGCTTTTTATCGTTTATTCAAAAACTAAAAACGAAGAAACCAGTACAGATAAAGAAAAGAGCCGAAGCTTTAAAGAAGAAAGATAGTCTTTCAAAGCGATTAAGTATTTTGCAATCTCAAAAAGAATTGGATGCAGATGCAAATATTCAAAATAATAAGCGCAAGGTTCTGACAGAGAAATCTAAATTATTGATGTTAAGAATATTGACAGCAATAGTTTCATTTTTTGAAACAATTTTTATTTGGATTATAGCAACAATAGGTATAACTGCTCTTTTTATTATATTAGCAGCAGTAATCATAATTATAATAGTAATGGGTTTAATAACAGCTTTAGATAATGATAAATTAAATCCAGATATGACAAATATACCAGATGGTATGTATTCTAATGTAAGAACAACATTACAATGGACCGAAGAGGAAATTAATTTATATGGTAATTTCTTCAATAACTATGAAAAGAACTTATATAAAATAGCTGTATTAACTCGTAGCACTATAGATGGGTATGGCACTTCTGATAAATTAAATATAGTATTAGGTAAAGATGTAAGTTATTCATTATTTAGAATGTCATTAGGTGTTCAAACAACAGAAACCAATTATTCCATGTATGCGTCAAGAGAAGAGGCAAATACAAAAGATGTTTTTTTACATCCAAGTACATTATATACAACAGGTGGTATTCAAGGACCTTATCAGATGGGTACTGCTTGGACTTTAGCAAATTCGAGATTATCAGATGAGGTAAAGAATATAATAAAATCAAAATATCCAAATCCGAATAATTATAGTGAGCGACATTTTTATCCTTATGCCACAGCAATATCAGTAGCAGGTACATATACAAAAATGATAGAGCAGGGGTTAAATAGTTCAAAATATACTGATTTGTTTAAGAGTTTAGCACCTCAATTTGGAATAACTGCTGATTATGATAAGTTTTTATCAGAAGCAATAGTAATGTTGATGCAGACAGCTTATTTATCAGCACCAAATGATGCTGAAAGAGAAGGTATTTGTGCTTTTATTTGTGGCATGTGGGCATTAAGTTCAGACGACCCTACGAAAAGGTCATTTGATAATTATTCTTTAGATTTTTCAGGTGGTTTAGATTTAACCACAAATAATCATCAACAATTTTTTGGTGTAAGTTCAAGTGGTGGGTTTAAGGTTACAGTACCAAAAGAGAAGGGTGATTTAAGAAATTTAACTTTTGGTAGTAAGAAGACTATAAAGTTAAATGGTGAGTATTTAAGTAAGCCATTAGTAGCCGAAGTAGTATCAAAATATTGGGATATACCAGCTATACAGAAGTATAATACTGATGTGTTATCTTATTCAGCAAGTAGTGTATCTACTCAAAGTCAGTTTGTATTAAAGGGTGTTTATGGTATAGAATCTTTCTTGGTAGGAAAGCAGATATTAGAGTATTTAACTTCTAAGATACCTTCAGCACAATTAGGTGGAAATACAACATTAGGTGATAATCATACTATAACAGAAAAAATAGGTGAGAATACCTTATTGAATATGTTGACATTAGCTATGAAACCAGTAGGTAGAACAATGTATAGTTGGGGTGGTGGAAGATTAGCGACAGGTCATGCACCAATAGGATTTCAAGAACAATGGGAAATATTTTATCAAGCTCAAAAGGATAGGGGAATAAAATATTACTTTAGAGAATTTACAACTGCTGCTGTAAGAGCTGGAAGTGGGTATTCTACGGGTTCACCAACAACAAGTACAAGAGCAAATGGTTTAGACTGCTCAGGTTTTGTAGGTTGGGTAGTTGCGAACAATAGAAATGATGGTGGTTATTATAGTGGTGGTGCATCAACACAAGGTACAAGTTTCAGAGATAAAGGTTTGGGTAAATATACAGCGAGAGGAAATATCAAAGACTTTAAGCCTGGTGATGTAATGACCAATTCAGAACACGTATATATGGTAGTTGGTCCGTCAGAAAAAGGTGGAATAGTATTAGTTCATGCTTCACCAAATGGTGTAAAATTAGGTGGTTATGGTGGTGGTGAGGCAACTGCAAAAGAGTATATGGAAAAATATTGGCCCGATGTTTCCAATAAGTCGATAGACTTTAACTTTGGGACATTTTCAAATACAAGTTATGCAGGTAATTACGACCAATTTAGATGGAATATTATAACTTCAGGTGATAAAGGTGTAAAGGACCCAGAAGGAATAGTTAATATGACGGCAGAGCAAATATTAAAGATTTTGTTTAAGGAGTGATAGGTGTGAAAAAAGTAATGTTAGGCAGTGTAGTTATTGTCGTAGTTATTGTCTTATGCGTAGCAGGTGTAATGTCTTATATG
>JGI24709J26583_10000711_pt1 | contig 28253 bp, 22 predicted proteins | sample BioPla2DNA1_FD_26583 | JGI IMG/M metagenome (IMG submission 26583) | reverse complement strand
TATCTAACATATATTGTTAATTATGCTAATTAGAGGCTGTTGATTTGGTAAAAATGTGATGCTATAGTTTAGATATAGAAAAGCAATTTCCTATCTAGAGTTATGGAGCTTTTTGAAAAATGTGCTCGCACGCATCCTTATCAATCTGATATCGAAAGCGAACGTGAGTTGATTAGTATAGCTCGTGCTAAATAGCCACAAAAGACTTTATTTACCTATTGAGTTATATCCTTATCCTTGAGGAATTATATAATAAATGGTAGAATCTATTTATGTTTTTAGAGGATAAATCCTTGTTATTCATCCTTAATGAAAGGCTTGAAGTTATAAATCCAAGAATTTTGTTGGTATCGATACATTGTATAGCTATGCAAGCTTAAAAATGTAAATACATAACTAATAGGGAGAACTTGGTCGTGCGGATTCAAAAAAAGGAAAACACATTAGCTCTCGGGTTTATAAAATTTATATTATTGGTAGCTCCTTTTATTGTGGGGTGGTTAGGTTTTTTATTAGAAGGTTTCAATAACCAGGATGCTGCATACTCATCGTTCCAACTTTATTTTGCGAATATCCCTGCAACATCAGAGAATGAAGTTTATAACGTTTTAGTAGAAATCGGACGCTGGACAGCTCCGGTCGTGGCTGTTGCGATAGGAATATCTTTGATAGTTGAACTTGTTAATGGTGAACTATGGCCAATAATCTGGAGTAAGCTTCCAGGTAAATACATGGTTTATGGGGATTCAGAAGTGATTGGAATGCTTTGTCCTGATTCATCTAATCCATTCTCAAGATACTGCATAGTAAAAGAAAATAGATATGTAAGATGTAAGAAATATGTTCTCTTGTTTAATCAGGATAAGGATAATCTAGATTTTTATTCGAGGATTCTATTACCAAAAATCTCTGATAATGAAGATGTGCAAGTATACATGAAGGTTCAGGATTTAGCGCAACAGGATCTTCAAGATTCAAAGATAACATCATTTCAGATTGATGATTATATTGCAAGCTCTTTTTATAAGAATAAAAAATGGATTGATTATATGTATTCATTTGCAGAAAACTCAGAACCAGTGAGGATTGCAATTATAGGCTTCGGCATATTAGGAATACATATGTTAGAAACTGGAGTTTCTCTTAACTTGGTAAGCACAAAGCAAAAGGTGGAGTATCATATCTGGGGAGATACTGATGAATACAGGGCTATGCACAGCTGGATGACCGGAAATGAAATTGTCCCAGATAGAATAGTCTTTCACGATAAAAGGTGGTATTCAGAAATGCCTATAATCGAAGACATGAACTGCATCATTTTATGTGATGAACAAACTGAGAATATTCATGTGTTGAGTGACTTGCTAAGATTAACGAATGTATCCGGAAGAGGCACCAGAATATATGTTTTTACAGATAATGAGGATACTCTAAAGCTCTTTCAAATTAAGCATTTCTCAGTATCGATTGCTAAAGGCGAGAAGGAAAACAGTTTTATCGTCGGTGAGGATAACCAACTCAGCGCCTTTGGCTTTCCGCATGATGGACATTTTTTGGAGCATATACTTTCTAATGATGAAGACATATCAAGAGAAGCAAAGTGCAAACATGAACGGTATGTTAATGAACAAAGTAAAAAGAATCAGGAGAGAACATATTTTGGCTGGGAAAAGCTTAATGCATTTACAAGATGGGATAATATCATGTCTGCAAGCCTTGATGATACCAGAAAATATCTTATAGATAAATATGCTATTAGTAAAGAAGAGTCAGCAGAGCTTGAGCATATCAGATGGGTTCGTTCGCATTACATAAACGGCTGGACATTTTCCGAAAACAGGAATGACGCACTAAAAAAGCATCCACAGATGAAGGAATTCTACATGCTATCGGATGAGGAAAAGGAAAAGGATGATAATATTAGGGGTACGTAGGGGGAGTCAGCCGAGCTTATTAGAACCGCTGGCTATGTCATGCGTGAGCGCAGCCATGGATTTGGGACGTAACACTGCTTGTGAGGAAGTGAAACGACCGAAGAAGTAGATGTACGTCCTATGCAAGGCTTGCCCAAGCAGCCAAGCTGAAAGCGAAAGCTGCTTGGTAGCAAGCTACTGCTCCGGAGCGCCGCGAATAATAACGGATGATATGTCTGAGCGGCACATATGACTAGCCAGCGGTTCCATGATATTGACAATTGTAACTACCGTTGCATTACTCTACTTTCGCGGCACGGCTGACTCACTGTACGGGCACCTAACTGTTACCCATACTACTTCGCATTATTCTACTACGTTGAATGATTCTTATTATGTGCACCATTTTATGCGTAATTTGCCTCATAGGAAAATTTATTAATAAAACAGTTGACGAATGAAAACTTATATTATACTATATGAATGGGTAAATATGTAATAGTAATAGTAATAGAATTAATTATACACTCAATCATTAATACTATCTTGGATTCGAAGATAGTATTAAGAGTCAAGGAGAAGATGGTTATGAAAAAAGTATATGAGAAGCCAATGATTCTTACAAATGATGATCTTTCCGAGGGGATTTACATGGCTAGCGGTGTCGGTAGTGCATGCTATACTGCATGGGGGAGAATTGAACAGACACCAAGTACTGGTAGGGGTAATTATGTTTTAAGGCTAGATGGAAAGCATGCTGCTACAGATGGTCATACGAACGATGCCCAGACAGTTACTGTATCCTTTAATCAGCCAGTCACCTATGTTTCTTCAAGCGGAACACTGGTATCCGGAAGCGGCACCTCAACCATCGTATTAAATTATACATATCATCAGAATTCTAATGATAATATTGGTTTGGGCAACATGACTGTAGAATCTGATGCAGGTCTTGCATTAGTGGGTGTAATTATTTCTGACGGACATTAATAATGGGGTTTAACTTTTTATTTGGTAAGCACCATTGCAATATTATGTAGCTTAGTTTTAGCTGCGCATACTAAATTGGCTTTGGTATAAATTAATAAAACAAGGATCAGCATCATTTAATAATGATTTTGGTCCTTGTTTAATTCATGTAAGATTAAAAATCTTTAATAAGTTTGTTTATTTCTTTTCTTGTTAATTCCTCGCATTGTAAATTCCGAATCCCATAAACCTTGCTACACATCTCTAGAACGGTTGGCCTGTGCGAGGTTATTATACAGGTTCTGGGATAATTGTCTTGCATGATATTCTTCAATACATTTCGTTCGGTAGTGACATCCAAAGCAGAGGTCGCTTCGTCCAGAAAAAGAACCGGTGATTTACGCAGTAGGGCCCGGGCAATGGAAAGTCGTTGGGACTGTCCTTCAGAAAAGCCGCCGCCCCGTTCGCCGATGACACTTTTGATTCCATTAGGAAGCTTTTCTACAAAGTTCCAGGCACATGCAAGCTTTAGGGCATCGATGATTTCCTCGTCAGTAGCGTCCGGTTTTACATTACGCATATTTTCTGCAATAGTCCCTGAGAACATAGTATTGCCTTGCGGAACATAGGAGAAGAGTTTTCTTGCTGCGGGTGTAAGGGGTATAGGCTCGTCAGGGTTATTTCCGGGGTAAAGTAGACATAGACCTGACTGGGGACGAAGTAAGGCAAGCAATATTCGTAGCATCGTAGTTTTACCTTCACCGGACGGACCGACAAGAGCTACAATCTCATGAGGCTGAGCCAGAAAGGAGGAATTTTCAAACACCCTAGTACCGGTATGGTAGGTGTAATCTATATTCTGAACAGATAAGGAGATGCCTTCAGTACGGGATGTTTCATATAGTTCATCAACTAAATGCTCATCAGAATAATCCTCCCTGGGCATATCAAGAATTTCACGCAGCCGTTTGACCGATGTTGTGATTGTGATAGCGTTGGGAATGGCTGAGGTTAGTGCATTTAAATTACCGGTTAGGGAGCCGGCAAGACTTAGAAACAACGTCATTGTACCATAGGTAATAGCGCCACTCCATACACGATAAATTCCCCATCCGTAGCAGGCATTGGAGACAATAATGCCTACAATAGCCATAATGACTGAGGTCACAACAGACATTTTTTGAAAACGCATGCGCATATCCATATAATCGTGCTGCAGCTGTTTCAGCTTTCTGCTGTAGACATTAAGAATCCCAAAAGCCTTGATTGTCTGCAGGTTGGAAAAGGCCTCCTGATTAAAGCCTGACATTCTTGCCCCCATCTTAGCGCTTTCCATATTATTATTTTGCAAGCGTTTAAGTAGAGTCCTAGATAAAAGGAGGCTGACCGGAAAGCCTGCCAGAGCAAACAGAGCAAAGCTCCAGTCATAATAGATAATAATTATTAATGAGCTGAGAAAACGAACAATATTAATAATCAGGGAGGGAATAAAGTTTAAGACTCCGGAGGAGATTACCGAAACATCTGATAACCACCGGTTTAATAGATCTCCTGAATGGTAAGCTGAGATGGGTTCCCAGTCAGTCAAAAGAATACTATCAAAAACATCCTTTTTGATTTCATTATCAACAGTAAGGCTAATACGAACCGAAAGATAACTGGAAATCTGACTGATTATTATATTTCCAATAGAAAAACCTATAAAAAGAGAAAAGGTTTTGAGTAGAAGTCCGGTCTGGTGACCGGTAATAATATCAACCAGATCCTTAGATAGCAAGCTGGATACCAATGATATTGCAGTACCTGAAAGACCAATCAGTGTATAGACAACCATTTGCTTCCAATAGTTCCTGGCATACTGATACATCCACTTAGTGCTATTCCAGATATCATGAAGTGTCCCATCTTTTATTTTTTTGAATATATAAAAAGCTCGTTTCTCCATTTGAGTCATCCTTTATAGTAATAATTCATCTATGGTAGCAATTCATCTATGGTAGCAATTAATCTATGGTATCAATTCATCTATGGTAGCAATTCATCAATATAGCTGCGCAGATATTCGGCAGCCTCTATTTCCTTCCGACAAAAATATCGTAGCACAGGAGTCTTTTCAATCAGTTTTTGTGTAAAGGATAGATTGTAATTCAAAAGCTCTTCCGTCCAGGTTGGTGATATAAGCCTTGCAGCAACAGATAGCTGCTGCTTATCCTTTGGTAGCTGCTGAATGCAATTCTCGGCACCTCGCTTAAGAAGAATAATGGCGCCAAGAGGATAAGACGCTACAGAATATATCTGTGAGGTACCGCACCAGGGAAGGCCTGATACAATCGGCTCATCCCAGGAAAAGCTAATCAGATTTAAATCCCCGTTTAATATGGGAGCCTGATATAGATTATTCCAGTAATGTGCCTGCGTTGACTTGCCTGTGCCAGAGGAAGCGCTAAATAGCCAGACCTTGTTGTTGTAAAGAATAGAAGCAGAATGCAGAGCAAATACGCCCTTTATCTGTGCATAGATAAGATAGGCATTACGAAAGGCTTGAAACAATTGCTCCATCAGTGCTTTATTGTTATAGGGAGATTTACAATAAAAACAGGCCATGGTGCCATCAATAGAAACGGAGATCTGCGCTAACGAGGAAGAATGAGTAGGGATTATTGTATAAGCATTACTACTCTTAAAAATTTCAAGCTCGCCTGTTTTTATAATTCGTTCAGCTCGAATCACCGGCTCAGGAGGGGTGAAAAGCACCTTCCAGTACTGCTCCGGGTTATCTTTATCACATATGAAGCTTAGAAGGTTTGGATGTAAGAGATCTTCAGGGCCTTGATAAGAGATGACAGCACCACCGATTTGCAAGATTTTTGTACAACCCTCAGGCTCTATGTCATTCTGAATAAGATGTGCGTCCTCCAATTGTTTTAAAAACTGTTCGATATCCTTCAGTAAATATGGATAATCAGCTTCGGAAGCCCCATAATAATCGGCAAGATAGCAAAGAAGCTCCGGCCTTGACATTCCACTTTCTATTGCTTTGTAAAGCAATAGGCCGGTTTCATTTAATTTTATTGCCTTTCGGTTTAGCGTAATGTTTTGACCATAAGGTAGTAAGTAATAGCAATCCTGTATCTGATATAAGGAAAAGCCCTCTGTTATTTTCATTATTATCTTCCTAATCTATGAATTGTTAGTTTTTATTATAACATTGGTGTAAGAATTTGCTGTAAATATCTTAAATTTCGTACAATTCGGTTTTGGCAGCATTAATGTAAGAATTGTTTGGTGTTATTATAGCATTCACATAAGAAAAATGCTACGATAAGTGTAAAATAGTGTCGAATGAGGATGCAACTCTCATTTGAAAAATTAAATTCTACCTCCTCGGGGGGAAATTGCTTTTTTAATTGACCATTAGGATGCAATTCTTCGTGTAAGGATGTAGCTTTCAATAACCGAATTAAAGAGCCTCTGTATTGTTAATATTATCATTGTGCCGATATTTAACATAGTGAGGGATTCTATGGAAGAGAAAAAAAATGACATCTTGAAATTATTAGAGCAGGGAGAGGTCATTCAGATTAGACCACACGGGTACAGCATGTACCCGATGCTTATCCCCGAACGCGATTCGGTAATTCTAAAAAGGATAGAGTCCGAAACATTAAAACGTGGTGATGTGGTCTTATATCGAAGAGATGAAAGTATTCTTGTTCTACATCGGATTTGGAAGGTAAAGCCAGAAGGTGTATTTCTTGTTGGAGATAATCAAAAAGTAATTGAGGGTCCAATCAGAAAAGAGCAGATTAAGGGAATTATGCTGGCCTTTATTCGTAAGGGCAAGAAAATATCTATAAAAAATATGTTTTATCGCATGTACATTAGAGCTTGGCTTATACCTTTGCCATTGCGCTTTCGAATTACTAAGCTAGGCGGGAAATTCCTGCGCCTATTTCGTATTAGGAAGATTGACATGGATGGAGAAAAATCATGACACATAAACAAAGATATCTTATTAGGTATGCTGCTGGCATGTATTGGATTATTAAAACCAATCAGCAGAAGGAATATACTAAGCCCATTGCAACCAATGAATGCGGAGCATTAATATGGCAGGGGATTGAAAATGGATCGGGCGTAGAGGAGCTATCGGTATTACTTCAAAAAAGCTTTGGCATCGGGACAGAAGAGGCATTGGAGGATGTGGCTTCATTTATTAGTCAGTTAACAGAAAATGGAATGGAAGCATACCTGAAAGAGAAAGGAATACTGAAATGAAAAGCGGTTTACCGATAGAAGAATTGCATCTGTTGTCATTTTTAAGACATGCCCTTAAAGGATTTAAGGAAGAGCCATTGTCTTATAGCGAGTTAACAGAACAACAATGGAGCTTGATTATATCGTTGGCAGAGAAGCATGGAGTATTATCATTATTATATGATGTGCTTTCAAAAATGGAAGATCCCCCAACCGAGCTTTTCGACCAGGTCAATGAAGTAAGCCGTAGAATAGTTCTGCAGAATTATCGGTTGCTTTATATTTCTAATGATATTATTCAATTACTAGAAAATGAGAATATTTCGGCTATTTTATTGAAGGGAGCAGGAACGGCATACTTATATCCTGTTCCGGAGCTTCGTAAATCAGGAGATGTGGACATACTACTTGGGAACATAAAAGATAAGGATAGAGCATCTGAGATATTGAAGGCTAATTCTTATAGGCTTGAGGATAAGCAGCACTCAAATCATCATCTTGAATTCATTTCCAAGGAGGGAGTTGTAATTGAATTACACACCATGCTGGCCGAACCTTTTGACAATCAACAGATTAATAACTATTTGGAAGCTCTAATTCCAGATTACCAAAGAAATAAGCAGTATAAAGAGATTATGGGAAGCACTCTTCCAATTCCAGGAGACGCGCATCATGCATTTTACCTATTGATACATATGCTTCAGCATTTTCTCAGGGCAGGCTTTGGCTTGAAACTTCTTTGCGATTGGGTAGTTTTATGGAATCGTGGGATGGACGAAAAAGAGCATCAAACCTATACTAAGCTAGTTAAGGAGAGCGGGCTAGGCGGGTTTTCTGACAGAATCACGGCAACCTGTAACGCATATCTGGGTCTTGATAATGCAAAAATCAGTTATATTTCGTCGGATTTATTATCATCAGAAGCCATCGAGAACTTTATAAAAGAAACTATAGAAGCAGAGGAATTTGGACAGGCAGAGAAGGACAGAATGGTATTAGTAAGAGACACCACAATCATTGGTTATGCCAGAGAATTTCATCATCAAATGCGTCTTAATTATCCTAAAATAGGAAAATGCTTTTTGTTCTGGCCCGTCCTATGGACGATGACACTGATAACCTTTCTCAACAATAACCGCAAAATTAGGAAGGTATCTGTAACAGCTATATTATTAAAAGCAAAGATAAGAAGCAAGAACTTGAAGGCTATGAAGCTATTCGAAATAGAAAAGTAGCTTGAGGGTATCCGGTGAATGCCATAAAAACGCCTTATTCAACAATTATTTCAAAATAGTTTGACATTAATAATGGTATGGATTATCATCGAAATAGAAAAACTTGGTCAAAAAGGAATGGTGGAAAAGTTGCACTATCTCATTTATGCAATAATGGTAGCTGCTGGTATCTTCTTAGTCGGACTTATTTTATGGCTGTTGGTGAATAAAAAGCTAAATGAGTCTAATGCTATTCTATGGATTCTTATAGGTTTGGTTATAATACTCGCGGGCTTCTTTCCAAAAATTGTCGAACAACTGTCCGGGTTTTTTTACATAACCTACCCTCCTGCATTTATTTTTACCATAGCAATTATCATTTTGCTTTTTATAGTATTGAAGCTTTCTATTGAGATTACAGGGCTTATAGCAAAAACGCAGGACATGACATCAGAGCTATCTATTTTAAAGCTTGAATTAAATAAGAATAAAGAACTGTTAGAACAGCACAAGTTTGACCATAAGGAGCAGAACAGGGAGGTAATCTAGATTAAAGCGTTTATTGCCGGTGCAAACGGCTTGTTTTCAAGTTCTCTGATTGCACGCTTAAAACAGGAAGGCTGGGAAACCTTTGTTTTCACAGGAAACAAATCACCTGATGAATATAAAAATACTGCCGGTGTCCTAGAAGCCTATAACTATGATTATGACAATTCTAATATCCCATTTATTATTGAAAACACAAAGGTAGACGTATTGATATTTACAGGTGCTTTGGATAATAGATTTACCTGGAGTACCCAAAGTGATGCTATTACATATCTTGGTGGCCTGTATAATATGTTACTCAGTGCTTCAAAATCTGGAGTGAAGCGCTTTATCTATTTGTCGACTACTGATATATACGAGAATTTGGAAGAGGGGTTAATTGACGAAACATCTCCCACAAGTGCAACTGGATTAAGATTGGGGACAATCTTGAATGGAGAAAAAATTGCACTCCAATTTCAGCAGGAAAATGATATGCAGGTAGTGATTTTACGCTGTTCTGAAGTATATGGTGCAGTTAATAAAAAGGTGAACAAATACAGCTTCTGTACAAATTTATGTATTAATGTTATAAATGGAGAAAAAATTAACATTGAAAAGACGAAAAGGCACGATAATCTTCACATATCAGACCTGACAGAGCTAGTTTTTAATACCATGAATAGGGAAGAGTCTATACCAAATTCTATTTATAATATATGCTCAGGGAATGCTTTACCGGAGCACTATATTCTAAATATGATCAAGGAGATAACCGGGCAGGCCGAATCTTCTTTCCGTAATGAGGATCTAACCGAAAGGACCTATGATTTTTCTAATGAATTGGCGGAAAAAGAATTAGGTTTTTCACCGAAGTTTTCTTTCAAGGAAGGATTTAGTGAATTTGTCAGGCAGCAGGTCGAGAAAGTTGATGAAGCAGACAGGAAAAAAGAGGGGATAATATACAATTTCCGCAAGAACCTGAAAGATATATTTAGTTGGTTTTTTCCTTACCTTGAGACCATTCTTACCTTTCTTGTAGTTCAGATTATTATTATTTTGTTTGGGAATTCGGAATTATTAAGTATTATAGATTTATATCTATTGTATGTCGTATTTATAGCAATCATCTATGGTAAGGGGCACACAATAACTGCTTTGCTTTTGAGCCTAGGAGGTAAATTACTCTCTATGGGGCAATACAGCTCTTTAACAGAAATCGCTATCGATTATAAGATATACCTTTGGTTGCTACAGCTACTGGTTGTTGGAATGGGAATAGGATTCATCAGAGATAATTATAAGCAAATAATCGGAGATAGTGAGGAAGAGAATAATTACCTAAAGTCTGAGTTGGCTGAGCTAAGGGATATTAATAGTAGTAATGTCCGAATAAAAGAGATTTATGAAAACCGTTTGATTAATTATAAGGACAGCTTTGCCATGATTTATTCAATTTTGTCTAAATTAGACGACCTAGAGCCGGATAAAATTATGTTTAGTGCAGTAGAGGTAGTATCAGAAATAATAAGAAGTGACGAAGTAGCAATTTATAGTGTTGATAAGGGCGGATACTATGCGCGTTTAATGGCGTCTTCTACCAATATAAAAGACAGCATTAAAAAGTCTATTCAGTTAAGTAGCATGGGAGAGGTTTTCAGTCAAATTCAGGATAAGAAAATCTATGTTAACCGAAAGCTCGATCAGAACAAACCATCAATGGCAGGTGGCGTGTATCATGAAAACATTCTGGAAAGTATTATAGTGATTAGGTCACTTCCATTTGAATATACCACTTTATATCACATGAATCTGTTCTCGGTAGTATTAAACCTGATAGCACAAGCATTACATAGGGCTAATCATTTTATTGAAGAAAGTCAATTAAATCGTTATATTGAAGGCACGAATGTTCTAACTCAAGAAGCCTTTTATAATATTATCGAAATTAGAAAAAGTGGGTCCGAGGAGAATCTGGCAGATTACTTCATTTTGGAGGTAGTTAATAATGACATGTCATTGAAGCAATTGAATGACATTATCCTACAGACAATAAGACATAAGGATTATATGGGTCTTGGTGAAGATGGAAGGCTGTATCTTCTGTTAGCTAATACAACTAAGAATGAGGCAGAATTTTTGGAAAAGCGTCTTTCGTTAAAGGGAATAGAAACGAGAAAGGGAACAGTTTTGGAGCATGGAACTTAGATTAGTACTTTACATTTTGCTGGCCAATGCAATCATAAGTTTGGCATACTCCATCATTATATTTAATAAGGGGGAGAAAACAAAGGGGTTTCTTATGCTCCTTTTTACTTTACTCTGCCCGGTGATAGCCTTGGCCTTTTTGTTAATCTCTTGGCTTAGTCGCAAATTTGTATATAGTAAAAAAATAGATATGGATTACCTTAGCTTTAGTACTGACAAAAGACAAGTTCTTGATAGCCCAGATTTTGAAAAGGAGATTAATGTTGTTTCAATTGAAGAGGCACTTATTATCTCTGGCACGCAGGATAAGAGAAGAGTTATTCTTGATGTGCTGAAGGAAGACAGTAATAGGTCAATTACTATGCTTGCGAACGCCCTGGAGGATGAAGATTCGGAAACGTCTCATTATGCGGCGTCTATGCTTGCAGATGTTAAATCTGATTTTAAGGTAACCGTTCAACAGATGAACGAAAGGTTGCAGCAATTTCCAAATGATGAAGAGATTATTTTATTAATTCTAAATTATATAAACGGATTTATAGAGAAAAAAATACTTGATGAAATTGAAGAAGTGACATACATAGAGCAATATGAACAACTGATGAATCATTTATATGAGATTAATAAGGATGCAATTACAGGTATTCTTTACAGACAAGCTATTGCGCATTTGCTTTTTGCAAAAAGGAGTAATGAAGCAGTAATCTGGGCTGAACGTTCCTTGGATCAATATCCAAAGGATCTCGATGTCTATAAAGGAAATTTGAAGCTATATTATGAAATCGGAAATCGGGATATGTTCTTTAGAGTACTATCTCAGATGAAGGAATCAAGTATGGATTATGATAGCCAGAGCATCGACTTGATGAAGTTTTACAGTAAGGAGAGCATATAAAATGTATTTTGAAAACGTTCTGCGGCTTGTGCTGGTAAGCTCATCATATATTATTCTAATCTTTGGTTTGGGATCTCTTATGATGAAACCATTGGCTAAAAAACGTGATATGTCAGAAAGGTTTTTGATATATTTCATTTCAGGTAATTTTTACATCATAAATATCGTCTATTTACTTTTGTTTTTTAAACAAAACTCCCGTTTAATCACAATCCTTACACTGCTTATAGGGGCCCTTGGAATACGTCTGCTTTTTGATAGCAAAGGTTTTGTAAATGATATCGCAAACAGAGTTGAAAAGGTAGCATTACTTGCTAGAGGGGTATATGGTTGGAGATCTTTGACAAAAACCGCATTAAATAAAATTGGTAATCGGTTTAAATATATATGTAAACAGTTGTTTACAAAATATTTGTTTGAAACGATTATGATATTGGGATGCTTTGCAGTGCAAGCCTTCTATATTGGCTATCGTTATGTTAATTATGCATCCTTTGCCGCTTCTGATGAGCCGGTACATCTAAAGTGGATACAGGAGATGGTTATCAACGGGAATTTATATAATGAGGGAGAAATATATCCCTATGGTCTTCATAACATAGTATACGCAATTAGTAAGGTATTTGGTTTCAAAGCTTACACTGCATACCGTTATTTTGGCTTCATAGTGACGATGTTTCTGCTGGTAATGTTATTCTTACTTATAAAGAAAATATTTCGTTCCCGGTTTGCACCGTATGTTGGAGTTTTTCTCTATGTTGCTGCGGAAATCTTTAATGAAACTGCTTGGGATAGGCTAATGTACTGTGTTCCAATGGAATTTGGTATCCTATTCTTATATCCTTTAGCCATTTTTCTGTATAATTATATTTGCCGGCAGGATAAACTTGATTTAATTTTCTTTTGTATTTGTTTCTCGCTGTCACTTTATGTACATGGCTATGATGGTATAATGGCGCTGATATTATGCATTAGTATTGGAATAGCATTTTTTATCCGCATGCTAAACAATAAGGTGTTAGTAAAAATTTTATTGTTTGGATTTTTAAGTGGTGCGGTTGGTCTGCTACCAATTGGAATAGGGTTGATGACTGGGCATGAATTACAGGGATCCTTTACCTGGGCATCAAACGTAATTCAAGGTACTGCCGAGAAAATAAATATTGACTCTGTATTAGATGATGAAAACCGGACAGGGACAGATAATAATTCTGTAGAGGGGGCAAATCAAGAAGGGGATAACCAAGATAATACAAGCACGAAGGCTCAAGACGGTGATAATTTAATTGTAGGCAAGACCAAAAACCCAATGGTTACCATCTATAACCATACTGTATTATACTTAATGAAAGACAATAATGCGACTCTATTTATATTGCTGTTAATTGCCATGCTTCTTACTATTATAAGAGCAGTGGCACATTTTATTCGTAAGAGTATAAATGATGAACTATATTTACAACTGGGAATTACAATATATGTATTAATCCTGCTGGTGATGCTGTGTAGTGAACAGCTTGGGTTACCAATTATTATTGAAGATTACCGCATTAGTGAGTATTTGGCTTATGCTTTCCCGCTTCTATTGGGTTTACCCCTAGAATATATATATCTACTTTTAAGCAATAGGAAACCGCTTAAGATACTTGTAAATTCAGGGATTGTGCTTTTAACTGCCTGCACTGTTTTTTCCGTTTACTATTATGGGCATGCCAGACATCTAGGGCGTTATACTATAGTTAATACAGATAGTGCAGCAAGAGCGTATTATAAAATAATTAATCAGTTCCAGGATTATCAATGGACTATTGTATCAACAGTAAATGAATATAGTATTGTTCTGGATACCGGGCGTCATGGAGATTGGCTGACTTTCTTAACTCAGCTGAGTAATTATTCACCTACAATGCGAATCGAATTTCCGACGCAGGATGTATTCTTCTTTGTTGAGAAAAGACCAATTATTCAGTATGATATTGTCTACTTAGATAATATGAAGCAGTATCCTGAGTTTACAGAAAAGGATGCAATGATGAATATTGGCCATTTCTTCTATACAAATAGGAGTGATTTCTATATATATAATAGGAACCAAATTATGGCAAAGGCATACTATTGGGCAGAGAAATACATGTACTATTTTCCAAATGAAATGTCAATTTTTTATGAGGATGATGAATTTATCTGCTATCATCTGGAACAAGAGCCCGAGTATCTAAATAATCTTGCGATAGACTATGGTTACAATTAGTTAAGTAGTAGAGGAAGTAGAATGAAAAAAGTTTTATTCGTGATTAATACCATGGGGCGTGCAGGGGCAGAAAAATCAATGATTGAGTTGATGAAGGTTTTTGATTTAAGCCACTATGAATTGAACCTTTTGGTTTTGATTAATCGCGGTGAAATGTATGATGAGGTGCCATCCTATGTAAAAATCCATAATAAGAATATAGATAACCGATCGCTTTTTTCTGCCAAAGGCTTATTGATTAATTCTGTTTTTAGAGCAATGTTTAAAAATTTTGCTATTTTTAGAAGGTTCCCCTATTTGGTAAGAAATCTTTTTAACCAGCTAAAGAACGGAAGGATTCAATTTGATAAACTATCTTGGAAACTAATTAGCGATGCAGCACCTAGGAATGATGAAAAATTCGATATTGCAATTGCCTACCTTGAAGGAGCAGCAGCTTATTATGTGGCTGACCATGTTATTGCCGAGAAAAAAGTAGCATTTATACATATTGACTATCAGAAAGCTGGCTATACTCCTTATCTTGATCAAGGTTGTTATAAGAGCATGGATAGAATATTAATCGTATCGGATGATGCTAAAAAATCATTTTTAAACGTCTATCCTCAGTACGAAAATAAGATAATGCTATTTCACAATATCATCAATAAAGAGGCGATATTAAAGGCTGCAGAGGATGGGGCAGGTTTTCATGATGATTTTCAGGGAGTACGGATTCTGACCATTGCAAGACTGCATTACCAGAAAGCATTAGATTTGGCCATAGCTGCTTTATCTGAGTTGAAACGCCAAAAGTATGTTATACGTTGGTATGTCATTGGAGAGGGTGCCTTGAAACAAGAACTGGAATCATTGGCGGCAGCATTGCAGGTGTCAGAGGACTTTATCTTCCTTGGTGCAAAGGCAAATCCATATCCATACCTGAAACAATGTGATTTGTATGTTAATGCCTCGCGATTCGAAGGAAAGAATATTGCAGTTCAGGAAGCTCAGGTTATGGGAAAGGCAATTATCGTATCTGATTGCAGTGGGAATAGAGAGTTGATTAAGGATAACGTTGACGGACTTATTGTCAATCTTGATAAGGAATCTATTGCAGCAGGAATTATAAAGCTATTAGAGAATAAAGAATTAAAAAGCCGGTTAGAACGGGAAAACAGAAAAAAGGATTTTGACTACAGCCAGAGCCTGGAAACTATATATGATATGATGCATGATTAGTCCGAACAGCTAGGCGTCAGAATGGAGTTAGACATGAAGGATACATTAGTATTGATTCCTACATATAACGAGGAAAAGACTATTGGGAAATTGCTTGAAAATTTATTAAGCAGACAGACATCTGAGATTGCTGACATTATGGTGATTAATGATAAATCAGTGGACGATACAGCAAAGGTCGTTAGTTCTTTTGGTGATAAAGTAATTTTAGTCAACCATATTTACAATATGGGATATGGGGCAGCATTAAAAACCGGCTATTTATATGCAGTTAAGAACAATTATGATTATGTAATCCAGCTGGATGCTGATGGACAGCATTCTGAAGATAATATTAAAGCACTTTATGAAGAAATTCGGAAGGAAAATGCGCCGGATATCGTTATCGGTTCTCGATTCCTTGAAGGCAGTGTATCGTTTCCGATTTCTGTACTGAAAAAAATCGCCATTGGATTTTTTCGTGTTTTAATTAGAGTATTTACAAATAACGAAATATTAGATCCGACAAGTGGATTGCAGGCTCTTAATAGGAAAACATTTACCCATTATGCTGGATATATGAATTTTGATCCTAAATATCCGGATGCGAATATGATTATTAAGATGCTTCTGATTGGATATAAAATTAAGGAGATTCCGGCCATCATGTATGTAAGAGTTGCGGGAGTGAGTATTCACTCCGGATTAAAGCCTATTTTATACATGCTTTTAATGATGCTAAGTACTTTGACGGTAATATTGAAATATAAATTATTTAATCTAAAGAAGGGGAGATCGTCTTGATAAAAACTACTCAATACATACAGTTATCATTATTGATGTTGCTTCTTTTTATACTATTTATATTTTCAGCATACGGTATATCCTCTCAGGCGAAAAGTGAGAGCTTCGAAAAGATTCAAAAAGTGACCTTTGATGCTGGATATGAAGTAATAGAAAACAAAGAAATTCTGGTGGTAACTGATAATGACGAGGTGCTTTCTCACTTAGAGCAGGAACTATCTTATATGAAGAAAGGCTATCTGGTTAAAGATAGTTTGTTTTCAGTTACTAAGGATGAAGGGAGAAACCTAAGGATTATTATTCTTGCATCGGAAACGATGAAGAACTCTTATGATCTATCGACTGTAAAATCATATCTGAACAAAGGGGTCAATATTATATTTGCAATATTGCCGGTGCAAGAAATTGATGATGACTGGAAAAGCTTATTGGGAATAGATGAGATTAATGACAAGGTTAGACAGGACGGAATAATTACATTTAAAGGTTTTTTTCTTGGAGGCAAACAGGATTATGAAAACTTAGTTGTAGACGCACCCTATACCAAGGTGGCATCTACATGTAAAACCTATATCGTTGGATATAAGGAGAAGAAAAGTGATTATAATGTCAAAGAGTATGAGTTTATGTATGATATTGTCTGGCGGAACATATATCAGGGTAGCCAGATTTATGTAATAAATGGTTATAGTATAAATCAATTTGGAGTCGGTATACTATCGGCAATTTTTGCCCAGATATATCCGGATTATCTTTATCCGGTAATTAATGCGAAAACACTGATTATAAATAATGCACCTTACTTCTCTAATGAAAATAATGATGAGATGATGAGCCGTTATAGCAGAAAGGCAGTGCGGTTTTTTAATGACCTTGTACTGCCAAATATCATCTCTATTAATCTTACTTATAATTGTGTGCCAACCTTATATGGGATTAGCGGTTTTGATAAGAACGTAGCAGAGGGTGATGATTATGACACTGCAATACTACCATTGCTACAGAATAGTATGAGTAGAATGGGTGGCGAAATTGGTATCTCCGCTTATGATTTGCAGCATTCTGCGCCGAAACAGAAGGTGTTAGATGATATACAGCTATATGAAAAGCATCTTGGCGAATTTAGTCTTAGGTCCTTGAATGTTAGTAATTATGATCAGAGTGCTAGGGCTTATCTGATTGATGAGGTTGAGAAACGGATGCCACTGTATTCTGTTGTATCATTTTGGGATGATGGAGCAACGTTTTCATATTACAATGATAATATAGTAAATGTACCGATAATATCGAGAGGGTTCGAGTATACAGAGGATGAATATATAAAGCTTCAGGGTATGGCTACTGCATTAGGAGTAATATCCCATGAAGTGGATATGGCGGATATTATATTTCCGAAGGGCTCTAACGACGATTGGACCAACGCTGTTAAGGATCTATCCTCCTTTGTGGATTCATATTGGAAACCATATAAAACGTTTTCGAGTATGAATATAACGCAGATGAGTTTAAGAGTAGCTCGTTTTATTAATATGAGCCCTGATATAACAGTCAAGGATAATGTTATTAAAGTAAATATTAATAATTTTAATACAGAGGCTTACTTTGTCTTGCGCACAGGCAAAGAAATAATGAAGATAACAAACGGCTCCTATAATATTATTGAGGATGGATCATATCTCATTATAGCCAAGGATGCCAGCCTTACTATCGAATTAGAATAATTATGCGGCAATCACGGCTCTTAGGTTTATGTCGATTATTGCCGTACTATATGGGGGAAAAATGAGAATTTGCATAGTTGTTGAAGGGAGCTATCCCTATATCTTGGGAGGAGTTTCTAGTTGGGTAAACATGCTAATAACTAAAACTCCACAGGTAGAGTTTGTGATACAGGCTCTGATAACTAATCGCAGTGCAAGCGGTAAATTCAAATATAAGCTACCTAAGAATGTTGTAGAGGTAAAGGAAATCTACTTGGAGGATGATGATTGGATTGGTAGATTCGGTAATGAAAATGTAAAGCTGAATTCAAAGGAGAGAGCGGCGCTTAGAAGTTTGGTTTTTGCTGAAAATGTTCAGTGGACTAATCTGTTTGAAATGTTCCAGGAAAAATCATTCTCTATCAATGGGCTCTTAATGGGCAGCGATTTTTATGATGTGGTGAAGGAATACTATGAAGCTCATTATAACAGATTATTATTTACCGAATTTTTATGGGCACTACGCTCCATGTATCTTCCAATGTTACATGTGCTGAAGGACAAGCCTGTAAAAGCAGATATTTATCATAGCGTTTCATGCGGATATGCCGGGTTATGGGCAAGCATGGCAAAGCATATTAATCAAGTGCCATTTATTCTCTCAGAGCATGGTATATATACAAGAGAACGAGAAGAAGAAATTATTAAAGCGGATTGGGTGAAGGGAATATTTAAGGATATCTGGATAAACCAGTTTACAAAGTTTTCGCACTGTGCATATCAATTTGCTGATAATGTTATTTCACTTTTTGAAGAAGCTAGAAGTCTGCAAATTGGACTAGGCTGTCCGGAATATAAAACCAGTATTATCCCTAACGGAATTGATATAGAGAGATTTAAGAATATTGCCAAAAAGGATGAAAATGAAGACTTTATTGATGTTGGTACAGTTCTACGTATTGCGCCGGTTAAGGATGTAAAGACAATGATTCACGCATTTTATTATGCAAAGCAGAGGGTCAAAAATCTACGTTTATGGATTATGGGACCCATGGATGAGGATCCAGAGTATGCCCGTGAATGTATAGAAATAGCGAAGAACCTTTGCCCGAAAAGTATAGCGTTTACAGGAACGATTAATGTACTCGATTATCTTGGAAAGATGGATATTTTCTTATTAACAAGTATTAGCGAAGGTCAACCATTGTCAATTTTGGAGGCATTTGCAGCAAAATTACCATGTATTTCAACGAATGTTGGCAATTGTCAAGGTATGATATATGGTGATATTGATGATTATGGTCAAGCAGGAATTGTTTCACCAATTATGTCAATAGCAAAGATAGCAGATGCCATTGTGAAGCTTGCGGAAAATGAATCCCTGAGAAAGGAAATGGGGGAGGTAGGATATCAGAGGGTAGTTAACAGCTATGCAGAGAAGGACTGTCTGGATAGATATCATACCTTATATCAAAATCTGTACAAAAATAAGCTGGAATCAGAGGCTATTAATAAGACTGTGAAAAAAATAGGTTTGTTTCATCGAGATAAGAAGGAAAGGTAAACATATGGCTGGTATTGGATTTGAGTTGAAAAAAATATATCGAAAGAAGCATATCGTTAACATTGTACAGGGAATAGGGTATAGCACGATTGTAACTGTTGGCCCAACAATTATAACGATCTTAATAATCATGCTAATGTACCAGGTGCTAAATCTTTCTAGTGCCTCATATGCTGACAGAGAGTTGTTGACCTCAACTCTACTTTATTCTTTTATCTTTCCTCTTATTATATCTTCTCCATTTAGTTCAGTTATTTCAAAATATATAGCAGATAAGATATTTCAAGAGAAACCGGAGGATATCCTACCCTCTTATTATGTTGGGATAGTACTTGCGGTATCTATTCAGGCTATAATTGCAATCCCGTTCTACCTGCATCTGTATACAGTAGGTGGTTGTGGAGCATTTTTTGTACTTGCAAGCTATTTTCTTTCAATGGAGGTTCTTATTATTTTCTATTCGATGATTTATCTGACCGCTACAAAGGATTATAGAATTATTACATTCAACTTCATATTTGGTTTGCTGGTAGCTTTAGTTATGTCAGTTGTATTTGTAAACGTCTTACACTTTAACACCACTAATGGGATTCTTTATGCTTTAACGATTGGTTTCTTTTTCATAGCAGCAGGACAATTTTCTTATGTCAAAAGATATTTTAGCACCAACAGCGGAGAGTATAAAGAGAGCCTGTCTTATGTGCTTAAATATAAGGGGCTATTTTTCTCTGGGTTGTTTTATGCACTTGGGTTGTATGTACATAATTTTGTTTTTTGGGCAAGCGATCTTGCAGTAGTGGTAAGGAAAAGCTATGTTTCGGCACCAAGCTATGATGTGGCCACTTTCCTCGCCATGATGACCAGTATCTCTGCTATGGTAATATTCATAGTCAAAGTTGAAACGAGTTTTCATGACCGTTATAAAATCTATTCGGAAGCTGTTATCGGAGCAAGATTAAGAGATATTGAGAAAGCTAAAAATGATATGTTTCGCTTATTAATACAACAGATTTCCTATGTTGTACAGGTACAAGCAATCATCACCTGCTCAATTTTCCTGATTGTTATTATTTTCTTTGAAGGCCTTGGTTTTTCAGGTATTACGATGGCTGTTTACCCCACGCTTGCATTAGGGTATTTTGTTATTTATATTATGTATTGTAATATTATTTTTCTTTATTATTTTGCAGATATGAAGGGAGCTTTTCTTACATCGATGCTATTTTTCCTTGGTGTGCTGATAGGAAGTATATTTGCATGTCAGCTTAGCGCTAGGTGGTATGGATTGGGCGCGCTCATTGGAGCATGGATTGGCTGGACCTTCAGCTTCTTTCGAATCCGTTATATAGAGAGGAATATTGTTAAATTTATATATTTGAATAAATCGATTATCAAAACAGTGAAGAAAAAAATGCCTTCCCCCACAGTTTTTATTAAGGGTAAATAAAAAGTGTATTTTAGATAACGTGTTATTACATAATTGTCTTTAGGTAGAGGCCTGTAAAATGATATCGGAATAGAGGATATGATGAATTCAGATATGCCATTATTAAGCGTTATTGTTCCAATTTATTTGGTTGAGGAGTATTTGCCGCAGTGTGTTGAATCACTTCTGGATCAGACCTATCATAAAATGGAGGTTCTGCTGATAAACGACGGTTCGCTTAATCAATACAGGGTTAACTATGACGAGCTCATTAAAAAGGATTGTCGGATCAAAGTATTCCATAAGGAAAATGGGGGCTTTAGCGATGCACTAAATTATGGGATTGGGCATGCATCGGGAGAATATATTGCTTTTGTTGATGGGGATGACTATATCAGCAATAATAAGGCCTTTGAAATAATGATTGAAGAAGCTTTGAAGACAAAAGCGGATATTGTGGTGGGTAATTATCATAAGGATATTGCCGGGGCATTGGTGCCGGCCAAAGAGCATGGCTTTAACAGTGGAATGGACCAATCAACAGAAGATTTTCGCTTCTATAGTTTTTTCAGCGTGGGACATTTATCCTACATGTGGGGAAAGATTTACAAACGTGACTTTATCACTAGTCATGATTTAGTATTAAAACCATACATATATGCGCAGGATAAGCTATTTAATGTGGAGTGTTATCTTTATAATCCGAAGTATAGTTATATAAATGATTATGTATATAGTTACCGCCAGAATTTGTCATCGATTTCTCATAGGTACAAAATAAATTATGCACAGATATGGATCGAAATATCTGAAGAAATGTATAAGGATATAAAAGAGATAAAGGATAATTCTCAATATATGGATTTAGTCGCTTATAACTTCTTGTTTGCAGTCTTCTTTAGTAGTAAGCAGGAATATATGAATTCCGGCGGTCAGCGGAAGGTACTGAAGGAGGAGCTAAAAAAGTATAGTAATAATAAGCTTATGATGAAATTTGTAAAGGAGATTATTCGTGGGAAATACCTGAAATTCAGAGGTGGCTTACACTGGAAATTATTTTTATGGGGGCTGTCTTTCGGACTGTCCCTGAAGCTTTATTGGATTACCTCTATAGCCTTAAAGGTTTTGATTGATTTAAAAGTTGACAATTACCTATCCAGTGTCGGAGGGTCTTCCAAGTCTAATTCTTTAGATTAAAAAATGAAAATAAGATATAGTGTGGGCTTTTATCAGTCAGTCTAATAGATGAGGAGATGATATGAAAAAAATACTAATTATCCTACTAATATTGATTATAATATTTATAGGTGCTTGCACAATAAAATATGTATTAGACAAGAATACATTTATTTTACTTGGATTAGATTATAACGAGAGTACTCAAACCATTAAAAATCCTGAGAGAGGCTGGTATTCTTTCGTCGCCTGCTTGGTAAATGATAACTACACAGATGCCGACATTTTTATTGAGAGACTGCATACTCTGCATGATGAAGGTGATACCCTGGTTATTGTGTTATTCAATCTGGTAAATTACCGAAGTGAAGAAATCAGTGAAAACGGATTGAAATACATTGATAGGGTAATTGCGAATGTCAATAGAGCTGGCTTAAAAGCAATCGTTCGCTTCGAATATGACTGGGACGGTAAGGGAGAGCAGATGGAGCCAGAGCGGATTGAGACTGTCCTTAGGCACATGGAACAGGTTGGCCCGGTTCTGAACGAGCATAAAAAGGCAATCTATCTTATGCAGGGAATTTTCGTAGGAAACTATGGTGAAATGCACGGTTCGAAATTTTTAGGGCAAGAGGATTTTATGACTCTTCTAAATACTTTCCTTGATGTTACGGATGACAGTCTGTTTTTATCGGTTCGAACTCCGGCTTATTGGAGAAACTTTGCTAATAGTGGTGAGCCGTTAAGTAGCTTTACAAGCTTCCCCTATGCAAGAATAGGGCTCTTCAATGACGGCCTATGCAGTTCTGATACAGATCTAGGAACATATTCGGATGGGAGCTCAGCAGATAATGTTTACACAGAAAAATGGATCAGGCAGGAGGAATTGAATTTTCAGGCCCGGCTATGTCAGTATGTTCCTAATGGTGGAGAGGTTGCTCTCTTAAGTGAATATAATGATCTAGATGAGATAACCAAGACCTTTCCCCTGATGCACATTAGTTATCTTAACAGGGTCTATAATTCTGAAGTTTTAGATAAATGGAAGGATACAATATATAAGGGGAAAGATAGCAAGGATGCCTACAATGGTCTTGATGGTTACAAATATATCGAGGATCATCTGGGCTATCGTTATGTTCTAAGAGAGGTTACCGTGCCAAAGAAATCATATTCGACGAGGAAAACAGTTATTCATTTAAAGATAGAGAATACTGGTTTTGCAAATCTTTATTCAGTAAAACAGGTTAACCTGATTTTACGAAATAAGGAAAGCAAGGAGTTGCTGTCATTCCCAGCAGGCGTAGATGTAAGAAATCTCTTGTCTGGAACGGTTTCAGATATTGATATTACAATACCAACCAAGGAAATCATGGAAGGCACCTACCAGATGTATCTTAAGATATCTGACGATGGTGGCAGCAGTATTCGCTTAGCAAACGATAACATCTATTATGAAGAGTTACAGGCCAATGCTATAGGTTCACTGGAGATTCGGGAGTTTACCCTAAAGCATTTGTGGGATATACAATAGTCAATGACTATTAAAATTAATCGCCTTATAGCAAGGTCAGATAATAGGAATAATACACTCATTAAGCAAGGTGGGATAATATAAGGTTATACATTATATTCCGCCCTTGCTTTTTACAGGGGTTTATCTGCATCCATTACAATTAATAATTATGATACTTAAATAATACTAAGATAGATTAATTATTAAAAAGGAATTATGCACTCATTAAGAATGTCACTAAAATTAACTATAAGGAATCAGCAGCTCATCAAATAAGTAATTGCTAACCTTACAGCCCCACCTCAGTAACACCATTTTATAAAAAGCATATTATGGAATGTGTTCAATACTTTACTTCCGGGGGTGTTTGCTTGAGCAATCTCTTAATCACCGGCGGTTCAAGATTGAGTGGCATAATAGAAGTGCCGGGTGCAAAAAATGCAGTCCTGCCAGTACTTGCCGCTACGCTCTTGAATAATGGAACCAGCGTACTTGAGAATTGCCCGGAGTTGGACGATGTCTTGACAATGCTCGAAATACTGTCAGCTTTAGGGTGTAAAACTCAGAGAAAGGGATCAAGAATTGAGATAGATGCATCCAATCTAACTAGTTCATGTATTCCCGAGACACTTGCTAAGAGAATGAGGTCATCTATAATAATATTGGGAGCTGTCCTTGCTAGGTGCAAGGAGGTTTTAATTTGCTATCCAGGTGGCTGCGAAATCGGGATGCGCCCAATTGACATGCACCTAAAAGCCTTGATGCATATGGGAGCTGAGGTGGATGGTCTAAACCATGGAATGCTGCGAGTCAGGGCTAATAAGCTTCAGGGAAGTGAGATACTTCTTGATTACCCTTCTGTAGGCGCAACAGAAAACATCATGCTTGCAGCGTGTGCAGCCGAAGGAGAAACACTCATTAGAAATGCAGCGAAGGAACCTGAAATAGAGGATTTACAGGAGTTTCTTGTAAGTATGGGAGTCAATATTACAGGTGGTGGTACAGGTGTTGTGCGCATTCAGGGAAGAGGGGAAATAAAGGCTGAGCCGGTCCACAAAATTATTCCCGATCGCATTGTTGCCGGAACATATCTTTCTGCTGTAGCCGCAGTTGGTGGAAGTCTAGTGGTTACGGGAATCGAGTACGATCATATCGGGTCCATAATCTACTATTTGAGGCGTGCCGGATGTAAGATAAAAAGCTACGCAGGAGGAGTTGTAACCATAGAATCAGAGGGGGAAATAAATGGCCTTGATCTAGTAAGAACATCTCCCTATCCTGGTTTTCCAACTGATATGCAGCCCCAGCTTGTGGCGTTATTAACTAAGGGGAAGGGGACTAGTGTAATAGTCGAAACTGTTTTTGAGAACAGGTTCAGGTACACAGAGCAACTTCAAAAGATGGGCGCTGATATTTCCGTTCAAGGCCGGACTGCAATAATCAGAGGTGTTGATAAGCTCAAAGGTGCATCAGTTGAAGCAAGAGATTTACGAGGAGGAGCAGCACTAATTATTGCCGGACTTGGAGCAGAGGGCGAAACCTTTATTAGCGAGGCCGGATATATTGACAGGGGCTATGAAAAGGTAGAAAATGTACTCTCAAGGGTTGGGGCAAAAATCAGAAGAGTTGAAGGCTGAGCCTCAAGTTGATATAATTATGTAAGATTCCGAAATAAAGACAGGAAATGTGCACAATAATAGTGCAGGAGTACATATGAAAAAGAAGAAACGTGCCAAGGCAAGGTTTAAAATATTAATTTTTCTTATAGTGGTAGCCTTTATTTTGCTTTTCCTGTTGTTTGCACCATTCTTCAACATAAAGGATATAGCAGTTATTGGAAGCGAAAAGTATACTGCCGAGGAAATAATTGCTGTCTCGGGTATAAATATTGGTGAAAATGCTTTTAGAAAACTGAAGATGGAGCCTAAGTCGTTATTTGAATTAAGAATCCTTGATAGTGAGGAAAAAATAAAGCAGCTTCCCTATGTAGATACATGCTCAGTAAGCATCGTTTCTCCTAATAAGGTCTTAATCCAGATTACTGACAGACGGCCTGCAGCGTACCTGGTTTATTTTGATAATTATCTTACCGTTGACGAGCAGGGCTTTGTACTTGAGGCAGGACACGGCAACCCACCTGCGGGTTTAGAGGAAATACGAGGTATTGAATTTAGCAAATATACCTTAGGCGGACAATTGGAGGCATCGGACATTTCACTTATAAGGATTGGTGTAGAAATTATCAATACTATAAACGGGTCAGATAAAAATTCCGAAATTAAGCTTGCAGATGTCCTGGATTGGGTTGATATATTAAGTGAGAGTAATGCCATGATATCCTTGGACAATAGAATTATTGTCCGCTTCAACCCTAAGGACAAGCTCCAGTATGTTGTAGACTTTACGAAGGAGGTATTTTTTAAGAAGATTAGCGCACAGGAAAAAGGAAGACTTGAATTTTCGGGTGACCAGAACCCGAGCTTTATACCTGATTAATATACATGTAGGAGGAATTACATGATTGCTATACTTGGACTCATTGTAGGCTTACTATTAGGCATTTTAATGCCGTTTCACATACCTCAGGAGTACTCAAACTACGCGGCAGTAGCTATTTTAGCTGCAATGGATTCTATTCTTGGAGGGTTTATTCTACTTAACTGTTCATTAAGGTCAAAGGTTTCTTTTATAAAATACAGATTGGAAAGAATAAGCCCCAAAAAAATAATACCGATTAACAGAATAATAATAAGGATGCCAGCATCAGAAAAGTGTTAATAATGATTTCGAAATATCTTAGGCTATTTATTCTGAAGCCGCTTCAGCAAACGGATATCATCCCCGACAAGGCAGAGTATATCAAACTCCCCCAGAATGCGTGACTCAACACGTTCGGAATAAATCTTATGCAAATTCTCAGGCTCAAAAGACCTTTTTGTTGTGCATTCTGATACAAAAATGGACTTCCCACATCGGTTAGCAATTGTTCATATATTGTAATATCATAGCCTGTAACACCGGTAACATTATCCCATTGTTGCAGGCAATTTTTTAAAAACATAAGTATTCTTGATTATATCTATAATCCATGATATGGTAATAGAACATGTGTTCTATTAATTTTTATTTATGGGGATTATTATGTTAGCTACCCTAAGTTCTGATATCAAAGTATATGAACAGCGGAACCCAAAACAAAGTCAGTTCTACAAATGCGTAGAAGATCATTTTGAAAGATTAGAAAACATTTGGGACGATTGTTATCAAAAGCTTTATGGGTTTTTAAGACCTCATGTCATGAAGGTTATATATAAATATTTAGATTGTGGAGACTTGCACAAGGGATTCGCAAGGGTAAAATGTTGTGATTGCAATCATGAATACCTGGTAGCATTCTCATGTAAATCCCGGCACTTTTGTCCCTCATGCCACCAAAGAAGAGTAGTCGAATTTGGTGAATATTTATCAACTGAAGTTTTAGAAGATGTTCCACATAGGCAATGGGTGTTCTCCCTGCCCAAGAGACTCAGAGTATACTTTATGTACGATAGAAAACTACTTGCAAAGCTAAGCAGATGTGTAAATGATGCCTTATCAGACTACCTTAAACAAACAGTAACTTTTGAAAATGCTACTCCTGGTATTGTTTGCGCAGTGCAAACATTTGGAGATTTTTTAAATTTCAATCCACACCTGCACATAATAGCCACCGACGGCTGCTTCAATGAGAATAATGATTTTATGGTAGGATTATCTCCAAAAGCTGAAGATTTAATACCTGCATTTAAACAGGCAATTTTTAAACTTTTATTAAAAGAAGGTAAAATCTCCAATGCAGTTATAGAAAACATGAATAGCTGGATCCATGATGGATTTCATGTTTATTGTGGTAAAGCCATATATTCATGGGATAATGAAGGTCTTGAACGGCTTGGACAATATATTGTCAGGGCACCTTTGTCTCAGGAAAGAATGACATATATCCCTGAGCATCAAACAAATGATGGTAAAGCTAAAGTTATATATAAAGGCAAGACCAGCAAAAAAACGCAGGTTTTTTCTGCACTGGACTGGCTTGCTCGGCTCATTACCCATATACCCAACAAGGGTGAACAAATGGTTAAATACTATGGATATTACTCAAACAAATCCAGGGGAATGAGGAAAAAAGATGAAGAAATACAAAAGCCTAATGAGTGTAATGATATTAGCGAAATTGATGCTGAAATTAATAAGCTTATGTTTTCAAATATGAAAAGAAAGAAATTCAACAAAAGTTGGGCTAAACTCATTCATAAGGTATATAATGTGGATCCGCTCAAATGCTCCCAATGCGGTGGTAATATGAAAATTATTTCTTTTATTGAAGAAGAATCACTAATTAAGAAGATATTAAAGCATCTAAATCTTTGGCTGGATGATAAGCAGGAACCTCCAAATCATAGTCCGCCACAACATATATTGGATTTAATAAATACGAATATCGATATACTATATCAACAAAATACAGTGAGAATGAGAACAGGTAATACTTTAATTAATGCGAAATTTACATATTATGATTCTTTTAAACAGGAGTCATGTGGCTATATCCCACAGATGCCATTTGAGGATGAATATTCTCAACTTGTA
>JGI24709J26583_10000706_pt1 | contig 28348 bp, 20 predicted proteins | sample BioPla2DNA1_FD_26583 | JGI IMG/M metagenome (IMG submission 26583) | reverse complement strand
ACTTTAATGACTGGAAATCAAACTGGTTCAGTATTAATTGAATACATTTTATCTCAAATGCAACAAAAAGGTATTATGCCTGAAAATCCAGTAATGTTTAATACAGTTGTTACTTCAGATTTAGGCGAGATTATCGCTAAGGAATATGGAGTAGAAACAGAAAAAACCTTGACAGGGTTTAAATATATCGGGGATAAGATTGAAGGATATAGAATCAGTAAAGAAAAGAATTTTGTCTTTGGTTATGAAGAAAGTTATGGCTATTTGGTTAAAGAATTTGTCAGAGATAAAGATGCTAACCAGTCATGTCTAATAATTGCTGAATGTGCAAACTTCTATAAGAAAAAAGGTTTAACCCTTCTTGATGTTTTAAATCAGTTATATGAAAAGCACGGCACTTATTTAGAAACAGTTGAGTCAATAACTTTAACAGGTGCTGATGGAGCAGAAAAACTAAAAAAACTATTAGCTGATTTAAGAGCTAATGTTCCTAGTGAAATTGGTGGGTATAAGGTTATTAAATATCAAGACTTTAGAACTGCTAAAAGTTTAGAAAATGGGGTAGAAACAGATATTGTTGGTTTTGATAAAAGTGATGTTTTAAAATATTTCTTAGAAGATGGTTCTTGGATTGCCATAAGACCTTCTGGAACTGAACCAAAGTGTAAGTTTTATTACTGCATTAAGGGGAAAGATCAAAGAGATGTCGAAACTAAAAAAGAAAAATACTTTAAAGCAATTGAAGAAATGACAAAATAAAAAAAGCGGGCTTAAAAAAGCCCGTTTTTTATGACAGGCCTTTTTTTATGTAGTATAATCAAAAAGTCAGGAGTGTGATTATTGAAATGATTTCAAAAAAGTTAGCGATAGATGTATTGAATATCGCCACAAAAACAGGTGCTGATTTTGCTGAAATATATTTAGAAGAAGAAAATTCAGTAGATATTAGCGTAGATAACGGCAAAGTAGAAGCATGTAATGATTCTTTAACCTATGGAGCTGGTATTAGACTTTTAAAAGATTTACAAAGCGTTTACGGTTATACTAACGACATTACTGCTAAAGGATTAAAAAAACTAGCAAATGATTTATCTGCTTCATTTACTGGTGAAAGAGTTATAGAAGTTAAAACAATTAAGAAAGTAAAACCAGGAAAGAAAAACCAATCAAAAATTCCTTATGATAGTTATCCAAGAAAAAAGATAGTAGAAATGTTAAAACAAGCATCAGAAGTGATGAAAAACTATGATGAGTCAATCGTTAGAACAACAGTTTCATTTGCTTACAATATTAAAAAAGTCTCAATTTTTAATACTGATGAAAAACAATTTTCTGATACTCGCCCTAAAGGTAGAGCAGGCTTAGTTGCCATTGCTTCAAAAGATGGCAAAATTGAAACATTCTATTCAGCTCCAGGAGCTCAAAAAGGAATGGAATTTTTCTTAGAAGAAATTGATTTAAATAAAATTGCTAAAGACACTGCTGCTTCAGCAGTAACTATGTTATCAGCTGTTGATTGTCCATCAGGGAAAATGCCAGTAGTTATTGGCAATGGTTTTGGTGGAGTTATTTTTCATGAAGCTTGTGGACATTCACTAGAAGCTACCTCAGTGGCTAAAGGATTATCGGTCTTCTCGGGTAAAAAGGGCGAAAAGATTGCTTCAAGCATTGTTAGTGCTGTAGATGATGGCACTATTGATGGTGCTTGGGGTTCAGGCAATATTGATGATGAAGGAAATAAAACTCAAAGAAATTTATTAATCAAAAAGGGCATTTTAAATTCTTATTTAGTAGATAATTTTAACGGTCGCAGAATGAACGAAAAAGGAAATGGTGCTACTAGAAGACAGTCATATAAATTTGAACCAACTAGTAGAATGAGCAATACTTTTATATTGCCTGGGAAATCTACACCAGAAGAAATTATCGCCAGTACAAAATATGGTTTATATGCTAAGAGTATGGGTGGAGGAAGTGTTAGTCCAGCTACAGGAGAGTTTAACTTTGCGGTTGTTGAGGGCTATTTGATTCAAGATGGCAAGATTAGCCATCCAGTTAAGGGCGCTACTTTAATTGGTTCGGGAAAAGATATCTTATTAAATATTGATATGGTTGGAAATGATTTAAAACGAGCTCAAGGAATGTGTGGTTCAAGTTCTGGAATGATTCCTACAGATGTGGGACAACCAACAATTAGAGTAAGTGAAATCACAGTTGGTGGAACAGGAGAAGTTAACAATGACTAAATATAAAAATTTTTTTATAAAAGCTAAAGAAGAAAACTTGGAAGCTTTAGAACTAACAATTAGAAAATCAAGCAATTTCTCTTTTTCTTTTTTCAACAATGAAATTGACTCTTATAAAATGAGTGATTCATTTAAAATATCAGCTAGAGGAATTTATAATGGTAAGATGGGAACTGCTGAAAGTGAAAAGTTGGATAAAAATACTATAGATTATATTATTTCTCGCATTAAAGAAAATGCTATGTTATTAGATGGTGAAGATAAACCATTTATTTTTGAAGGATCAAAATCTTATAAAAAGAAAAATGTCTTCAATAAAAAACTAGCTATTACTACAGCTCAAGAAAAAGTACAAAAAATTAAAACATTAGATACAAAAGTAAAAAGTGCTAGTGATTTAATCTTAAATGTTGAAACTCAATATCATGAAGAAATGCAAGAATATACAATGTTAAATTCTTATGGTTTAAAACTTACTTCAAAAACCAACTATGCTTTGGTATATAGTTCAGCAACAGCTAATGATGAAATGGGCGAAACTAAAGTTGGCTTTGCCTATCGTTTTATTACTGACTTAGATAATTTAAACCAAGAAGAGTTTGCCAAAGAGGTTGCTGAAAAGACTATTTCTCAATTTGGTTCTGCACCATGTGCTTCTGGCAAATACAAATGTGTATTTTCACCAAGTGCAACAAGTTCGCTTTTAGAAGCATTATTATCAAATGTTTCAGCAGAACAAGTTCAAAAGAAGTCATCTTTACTGGCAGATAAACTGGAACAAAAAATTTGTTCAAGCAAAGTCACAATTACAGAATCTCCGTTAAAGAAAAACCCGTTCTTTAGATATTTTGATGATGAAGGTGTTGCAACTTATGATAAAACCTTAATAAAAAATGGTGTGTTAAAAACATATGCTTACAACTTACAAACAGCATATAAAGATCAAGTACAGTCAACGGGCAATGGTTATAAGTCAAGAGGGAAGATGGGAATTGAATTAGTTAACGTGGCAATGAAACCAGGAAGGTTAAATAAAGAGCAACTTATTGAAAAAGCAGACAAGGGAATTTATATTGATGATATAAGTGGTGTTCATTCAGGATTACATCCAGAATCAGGAAACTTCTCTTTGATTGCTAGTGGATTTATGATTGAAGATGGCAAAAAAGCTAAACCAGTATCACTAATTACTGTTGCAGGCAATGTTTTTGATGTTTTTAATGATGTAATCGCTATTGGAAATGATTTAGACTTACAATTCAATGGTTATGAAGTGCCTTCAATGTTAATTAAACAGATTGCGGTATCAGGTAAATAATTATGATTAATGAAAAAAGACAATGGGATTTATTAAAGAAGATAGGTTTTACTAGAGTAGGTGGCTCCAAAGAAGAAAGACAAGCTGCCGAAATATTAAAACAAACAGTAGAAGCTACAGGTAATGAAGCTGTTATCGAAGAATTTGAAGTTGACTGGCAAGAGATAAAAGTTGCAAGTTTAAAAACCACAAATAAACAGTACCATGTAACAGCCTATTATCAATGTGCTAATACTGATGAAAGTGGTTTAACAGCTCCGTTTTACTATTTGTCAACCGATAATGCAGTGGGGCTAAAAAACTGTGAAGGTAAAATTGTTTTAGTTAATGGTTATTTAAGACTTAAAACTTATGAAAAACTAGTTGAAGCAAAAGCAGTTGGTTTTATCACTTTTTCAGGAGATTTAAGAGATTCCAAAGAAGATACTGATTTAGAAAACAGAGAATTAAGACAACAATTAAGAGAAAAAGGTAATCTACCAGGAGTACATATGACTATTCATGATGCTATGGAGTTAGCTTTAGAAAATCCTGAAGAAATTACTATCAATATTCAGCAAGAAACATTTAAAGTAAATTCACAAAATGTAATTGCTGAAATCAAAGGAAAAACTCATCCTAATGAAGTAATAATGTTTACAGCTCATTATGATTCGGTACAATATTCTGCTGGTGTTTATGATAATGGAGCAGGAAGTGTAATATTAATGGAGCTTCATCACTACTTTTTAGAAAACAAACCAGCAAGAACAGTTAGATTTGTTTGGTGTGGTTCTGAAGAAAGAGGACTGCTTGGTTCTAAAGCTTATGTAAAAAAGCATGAAGACTTATTAGAAAACATTGTTTTAAATATCAATGTTGATGTGGCAGGACCAGTTTTGGGAAGTGATTCAGCAATTGTTACTGGTCCAGAATGTCTAGTAAATTACATTGATTATTTAGCTAAAGAAGTAGGTTTTGAAATAAAAACTAAACAAGATATATATTCTTCTGACAATATGCCTTTAGCAGACAAAAAAATACCTGCGGTATCATTTGCTAGATTTGGTGGATCAGGACAAGCTTATATTCATAATAGATATGATCAGTTGTTTTTTATGGATTCAAAAAACTTATACCGCACAGCACAGTTTGTTAAAGTATTTGCAGAAAGAGTAATTAATAGTTATGTTTTTCCAGTCCCTAGAGAAATGCCGGAAAATATGGTTAAGAAAATTGATAAATACTTAAATAAAAAACCACAAGAAAAAGAAAAATAACCTTAAATTTAAAGAGAGGCAAGAAATCATTTGAATAAATGAGATTAATTGTCTTTTTTTGTTATAATGTTTATGTAAAAAGGAAGTAAATTTATGAGCAAATATAAAAAGATTTTGGGAGGGTTACTAGCAGCTGCTGTAGGAGATGCTATGGGAGCAGCTACTGAAACAAGAAATACAGATCAAATAAAAGAAAAATTTGGTGGTTTTGTGACAGATTTTGTTACTCCACCAGATGATGTATTTGCTCGCGGATTAGAAAGAGGAAGTGTTACTGATGATTTTTCGTTAGCATACTATACAGCAATGGCAATAATAAACCATAAGGGTATAATTAATGACACCACTGCTCATGCAGCGCTGATAAATTGGTCAAAAACACCTTATTATAGACTTGCTGGTCCAACGACAACAGCAGCAATAAATAGAATAATGGGAAAAGAAGAAAACAAGAATGTTTTCAAACCAGCATATGATAATTCAAAAGGAACAAATGGGGGAGCGATGAAAATTTCTCCTGTTGCTTTAGCAAGTGATGGAAATATTAATAAAGCCATTATGGATGCTATTACTATTTGTAAGCCAACCCATAACAATAACACTGCCTTAAGTGGAGCATGTGCTGTAGCAGCAGCAATAGCACAAGCATTAAATGAAGATGCGACAGTAGATTCTATGATTGAAGCAGGACTAAAAGGGGCATTAGAAGGTGAAAAGCATGGAATTAAACTGGCAAATCCTTCAGTTTATAAAAGACTGCTTTTAGCTGTTAATATTGGTAGAAAATGTAAAAATGATATTGCCAAGGCTATGAAGGAACTATCGGAAATTATTGGTTGTGGTCTTTCAGCTGCTGAAGCAGTGCCAACCGCTTTTGGGCTTTTAGCAGCAAGTGATGGAGATGTTGAAAAAGCCATAATAGCCGCAGTAAATATTGGAAATGATACTGATACAATTGCAACTATTGTTGGAGCAATGGCAGGAACATTAAACAGTTATTATCATAAAGAATACTTAGATTTAATTAATCAGGTAAACAGATTTGATTTAGAATATATTGCGATTAAATTGGTGCACCTATATGAATAAACACATGTTGATGATTGCTGGAAGTGATATAGATACTTTTTATCAAGTGGAAGCTTTTCCTATGGCTGGTGATGGAACAATGGCCAAACCTTTGGGTGATAAAGTAGGAGGATGTGTTTTAAATGTTGCAGCAATCAGCGCTGCTTTGGGTAGTGATGTAAAAGTAATAGATTATTTAAGAGCTGATGATGAAAAAACATTATGGCTAGTTGATGAAATAAAAAAGAAACAAGTTGATGTTTCAAATTTACAGTATGGTAAAGATGTTATTAATGGTAGTTGTTTAATCATGCAGTGTAAAGATGAAAAATGTATATTTGTCATTGAACCAAAAAGACCTTTTTTTGAGGTAGATGATAAAATGCAAGAGTTGTTAAATAATTCATCGTATATTTATAGTTTAATGCATACATTAATGATTTCTTTTGAACAATTTGATTGTCTAATAAAAGCTAAAAAAAATGGTGCAAAAATAATTTTTGATGGTGCTAGTCAATACACTGATATAAGGGAAGCACAGATAATCGTTGATTTAGCTGATGGTTTATTTATAAATAAACAATCATATGAAAGACTATGCGCTGTTTTAGGTTATGATGTTAAAGAACTTTTAGAAGATAAAATGGAATTTATTTGTGTAACTGAAGGAGCAAATGGTGCTACTTGTTACATAAAAGACAATAAATATTACTCTAAANCAATGAAGGTTGAAGTAATAGATTCTACTGGAGCAGGTGATTCTTTTGCTGGATGTTTCCTACATTTTTTAAATAAAGGATATGATTATGAAGTTTGTCTAAAATTAGCAATAGTAAATGGTGGTTATGCTTGTACTGTTGTTGGAGGAAATAGTGGTACTTTAACAGAAAAAGAATTGTTTGATTTAGCGAAAAAGAATAATTTTGAGGTGGGAATATGAAATTAATAATTGATACAGCTAATGCAAAAGAAATTAAAAGATTATGTGAAATCTTAAATGTTTGGGGTGTAACTACCAACCCAACAATTATTACAAGAGAAAACAAACCATTTGAAAAAGTTATTGATGAAATTGATAAAGTATTAAATGAAGATCAAGTGTTGTTTGCTCAAGTAATTTCAACTGATTATAAGTCGATGGTCGAAGAAGGAAGATATATTGCTTCCTTAAGAAAGAATATGGTAGTAAAAATACCAGTTACCGCTGAGGGATTAAAGGCGATAAAAACTTTACATAAGGAAGGCATTAAAGTTTTAGCTACCATTATTTTTAACGCAAACCAAGGATTTTTAGCAGCTTTAAATGGAGCGGAATACTTGGCTCCTTATGTTGACAAAATATGTAACTATACTGATGGTGTTGAAGAGACGATAATTTTACAAGAAATGTTAGATGCTAATGGTATAAATAGTGAAATTATTGCTGCTTCACTTAAAAATACCGATCAAGTAAAACAGTTAATTAGAAATGGAATTGCTGCAGTTACAGTTCCAGTAGATATTGCTGATTTAATGTATTTAAGTCCTATAACTGATGAGTCAGTAAATACTTTTACTAAAAATTGGTTTAAAGCTTACAATAAAAAAAGCTTATAAACTTTTTAATTTGAATATATAGTGTAGTTGAGAAAATTTAAAACTTTTTTGTAGGAGGAAAATATGAGAAAAATAATGATAATAATTTTGATTCTTTTACTTGCTGTTGGCTGTAATAAGCAAACAGTAATAAATGAAGAAACTGAGACACTTAAGATATTTGCTCAATCATATGCTGAAGAGCATTTAGAATTTAATAATCTATACGATAAAAACAAGGAATATTATATTTCTTATCCAGAAAGTGAGGAAGCAGTTTATGAATACTTCTTGTTCTGTGATGGAAATTGTATTGCCAAAATAGAGCTTTCTTACTCAGAAGAAATGCAATATTTTGTGAGAAGTTGCAAATACAAAGATGGTTATATAATTGGAACTATAACTGAAGAGAACAATAGTGATAAAAAAATTGGCTCTAATAAAATCTATCTTAACGATAGTATAGAAATGAGTTATATAACAAATATAAAGGTTGAAAAATTTGAGCTGTCTAAAGAACAAGATAGTAAGATGAGACAAAAAGTCATTGATATAGTTGAAACAGATTATCTAGCACACAATAAAGAAGATAATGCTAAATATCAATTGATATCTCCTATCAGTTTTTATGTTTGCTCTGTTGCAGCGGATAAAGAAACATTACTAATTAAAGAAACAAGTGTGTATGATTATGTTTTACTCAAAGATGGAATACCAGTATTTACAATCAGATTAGATGTAACTAATGATGAACAATACACAACCTCAGAATATTACAATCATTTTAATATTGACTTTAGTAAGGCAGCGAATGTGAAAAAAGCATTTATGTTAGTTGGCGGAAGATATTATTATAGTAACGTGATTGTAATCTCGGATAATGATTATTTAAATAAAATATATTTAGATAACCAGTTGTGTACAACTTTTGTTATTAAAAAAGTTTATGAAAAAGCCTTTGAGATATTAGAGGATATTGNTGAATTAACTGTTATAAAAAGCTGGGGAAATTAGCATATTTAAATAAAAGACAATAGTTTAATTGCTATTGTTTTTTTATGTTTTATTTTCAATAATTTATTACATCCACAACAAGTTTCAGATTATGGAACTCTATTTTTTGTCGAAAAGTAAAGTATACGTAAAGATTAAATATAAATAGTAAACAGGTGTTTACTAAGAGGAAAAATGGTTGTATAATAAGGTCCGGGAGTTTATTATGACGCAATTATCAAGAGAAAAAGTTAGAAACAAAATAATAGCTGCAGCTAAAGAAGAATTCTTAAAAAAAGGGTATAAAGAAGCCAGTATGAGATCAATTGCAAGAAAGTGCATGATGACAGCTGGTAATTTATATCGCTATTTTTCTAGTAAGGAAGAGTTAACTGTGCAGATTGTTTCTGAACCAATGTTATTGTTAGATAAACTTCTAAAAAGAATAACTAATAACAAACTTACTTTTTATTCTGAAGACTTTGATTTGAGTGGAGATAACCTATCAAACTTAAAAGATAAGATAAATGTCTTTGTTGATGAAATGGTCGATATTTATCAACAACACAAAGCTGAGTTTAACATTTTGTTGATGCATTCAGAGGTGAATAATAACATTATTAAATGGTGTGCGAACTTAACGAAATATCTTCTGGTTGGCAGAAATAATATAAATGAGTTTGACGAGGAAGCATCTATTTTGGCTCAAAGTTATGCAGTTGGCCTATTTAATGGATTAAAGGAAATATTTGCTATTAGTGAATTGGATGGTGATAGAATGAAAAAGGTAACTAAATTATATTTAGAAAGTTGTCTATCGTTGTTTCAATCTGATATTAGAAAGAGTTTAGGTAACTAAGATGAGTTTTATAGAATTTAAAAATGTTTCAAAAATATATAAAATGGGTGAAGTTGAGATAAAAGCTTTAGATGATATTTCATTTGAAGTGGAAAAAGGCGAGTTTGTTTGTGTTTTAGGTGCTTCAGGTGCTGGTAAAACAACAATACTCAATATTTTAGGCGGAATGGATAGTGCAACAAACGGTACTATTATTGTTGATGACAAAGATATTTCTAATGCTGATGATAAGCAGTTATGTGAATATCGTCGTTATGATATAGGTTTTGTTTTCCAGTTTTATAACTTAGTACAAAACTTAACAGCTTTGGAAAATGTTGAACTGGCCACTCAAATAGCGGAAGATCCTATGAGTTCAAGAGAAGTATTAAAAATTGTTGGTTTACAAGATAGAATGCATAATTTCCCATCACAACTTTCAGGTGGGGAACAGCAACGTGTAGCTATTGCTAGAGCAGTAGCCAAAAACCCTAAGCTTTTACTATGTGATGAGCCAACAGGTGCGTTGGATTACGTGACTGGTAAACAAGTTTTAAAAGTTTTGCAAGACATGTGCAATAATCATGGTATGACAGTTGTCATGATTACTCATAATGCCGCTTTAGCTGATATGGCTGACAAAGTTATTAGGGTAAAAAGCGGCACAATTAGTAGCATTAAAATTAATGAAAATCCAAAGGATGTAGAGGATATTGAATACTAATGTTTACAAAAGATACATTTAGATTAATAAAAAGAAGTTTAAACAGATTCTTATCACTGGTTAGCATTGTCATTATCGGTGTAGGTTTTATGATGGGCTTGCTTTCAACTTCAACACTGATGAGAAACAGCGTTGACAAATATAACATTGACTCAAATCTACACGATATTCAACTTTTCTCACCATATGGATTCTGTGATGAAGATATAGATGCAATTAAAAAAATCGATTTTATCGATGGTGTTTTTGCTTCTAAAATGCAAGATGTAATTATCGATGTTGAAAATAATGGAGAAAAGGTAGTTAGATTAAGAGAATTAGAAAGTGATGTAAACAAATTTGAGCTAATTGAAGGAAGACTGCCAATGAAAGCAACTGAAGCGGTATATGTTGTAGGAGAATTTGCTGCTTTTGAGATAGGTGATAAAATAAAAATATATTTAGAAGATTCTGATGTTACGGAAGTGATTAAAAATACTGAGTTTACAATAGTAGGCAAGGTTAAAAGTAGCGAGTATATGTCACTGTTTTTATCGACTTCACTATTAAAGAACCTGGATTTAGAAAATGTTTTCTATATTCCGAAAATAAATTTTATCAGCGATTACTATACAACGGTATATTTATCAGTAAGAGATGCTCAAAAGTTTCAAACAACTACTGATGAATACTTTAATTATGTTGATAAAAAGGGAGAAGATTTAGAAATTATTACCTTAGACCAACAAGATTTTTTAAAAGAAAAATTGATGGTTGAGATTGAAAACAAACTAGTTGAAAACGAATTATTGTTCCAAGAGAAAAAGGAAGAAGGGGAAAAAGAACTAGAAGCAGCAAAAGCAAAACTAGAAGAAGCTAATTTAATGCTGATTTTGGCTCAGATGGAAATCGATAACAACTATTTAATGTTAAAAGCTAATGAAAGGAAACTACAAGAAAATGAAAAGCTTGTAGATGCCAATTTAAAACAAGTTAATGAAGCAATAAAAGAGATAGAGACTGCTCAAGGTAAGAGCATTGATGAAATATACAATCAAACTACAACGCTATATCAAACATATAAAGCCTTAGAAAGAATTGGTGAAATAGAAAGTGAAACAAGCGAAAATTTATATTCTGAAATTATCAATCAAAACAATAATTTAAAATTAATTATTAGTGAAAACAAGGTTTTAAAACAACAATATGAAGCCGAACTAATCGTGGTAAATAATAGGCTAGCAACAGAAACAGATCCAGAAGAGATTTCAAATTTAAATTCACAAAAAGAAAATTTACAAACAAGAATTAATACCTGTAATATTACAATCGAGACCTGTCAGAATATTGTTGATATAAATGAAACGATTCTTGAAAATGTAGATGAGTATCCTGGTGGAGCGACAAACCCAACAAAAGTAGCAATGGATGAAATTGATGAAATGGCAGGCGGCTCAATTGAAACCACCTATATTCAGATGACTCAACTTGTTCAAGGGAAAAAAGATTTAGAAGCAGCAAAATTAGAAATAGAGGAAGGCAAAAAACAAATTGCTGATGGTAAACAGAAACTTGATGCTGCTCAAAGAGAATTAAATGTTAATAAAAAAGCCTACTTGGATGGTTTAGAAGAGTATAAAGAAGGTTTAATTAAATTTAATATTGAAATAGAAAAAGCAGAAACTGAATTAAAATTGGCTAGACAGCAATTAAAGGAATTGCCAGATGCTCAATGGATGATTTTAAATAGAGATTATCATTACTCAAGCATTATGTTTAAAAACACTGTTAAACAAATGCGATCAATAGGTAGAATTTTACCACTATTATTTTATCTAGTTGCAGCGCTAATATGTATGACTACGATGAAACGCTTGATAGATGAGCAAAGAGGTCAAATAGGAATATTTAGAGCTTTAGGATTTTACAAATATCAAATTGTTGGAAAGTATTTATTATACGCATTTTTAGCTACAATTATAGGCTCTTTAGCTGGCATAACATTTGGTCAATTGGTTTTTCCAATTGTTATATACAATACTTGGCGTTTAATGTATGATTTACCAAAACTACTTATCTCTTATCCGGTTGATAACATGGTAATTTGTTTTATTAGCTTTAGCAGTTTAATGATGGCTGTTACTGCTGGTGTTGTAAGTAGAAGTTTAAAAGAAGCGCCAGCTCAATTGATGAGACCAAAGGCTCCAAAAAAAGCCAAGAAAGTATTCTTGGAAAAAATTAAATTTATTTGGAGTAAGTTGTCTTTTACTAGCAAAATTACAGTCAGGAATTTGTTTAGATATAAATCAAGGTTCTTTATGACAGTAATTGGAGTAGCAGGATGTACTGGTTTATTAGTTCTTGGATTTGGTATTAAGGATTCAATTAGTAATATCGTAAATATTCAATATAATGAATTTTGGAATTATAATAGTATTGTTCATTTAGAAAACGATCATAATTTTGAAGAAATATTAACTGTTTTAGAAAGTGATTTAGATAATGATTTCATTGTACCAATGATGTCATATAATGGTAAAGTTTATGCTGATCGTAAAGAAGCAACAATCGTGGTTGAAGTTTTAGATGCTAGAGAAAGCAGTAATATCTTTAATTTATATGATTCAAAAACAGGAGAAAGACTAAGATTAAATAATAATGGTGTTATTATTTCTGAAAAGTTTGCGAAAAACACTGGCTTAAAGGCTGGAGATTTTATAACACTTGAATCTATTAATGGAATTAAAGCTGAAGTACAAGTTATAGATATATGCAAAATGTATTTCCAACATTATTTATATATTTCAGAGGCTAATTATCGACAATTATTTGAAGAAAACATTCACTATAATAAGATTGCGATTACTAATGCTAAAGGCTATCAAGATGTGCAAGAAAGAGTAGAAGGAATTAAAAATATTGCAGCAGTTACCGATTTTGCTTCATTTGTTGATCAATTTAATACAATTGTTGAGTCTTTAAACATTATTATTGGTGCTGTTATTATAACTTCAGGCGCTTTAGCATTTGTTGTTTTACTGAATTTAACTCAAGTTAATATTTCAGAAAGAACAAGAGAAATTGCGACTTTAAAAGTAATAGGCTTAAGAGATAATGAAATTTACAGTTATTTGTTTAAAGAAATTATATTATTATCGTTTATTGGTGGTATAGCCGGTCTGCCACTGGGTGCTGCTGCTTTAAAACTTGTTATGTCGATAATAGAAATGGATATGATTTTATTCCCTACTGAAATAAAATGGTTGAGTTATGTTTTATCTTATGGGATGACATTTATTTTCACTTGCATTGTCTTATTATTCACTAGAAAGCCATTAAGAAAAATTCAAATGGTTGAGAGTTTAAAGTCAGTTGAATAAGAAAAAAAGCTACAGAACAAAAAAGTCCTATAGCTTTTTATAAAAATGTAGTACAATACATACTGGAGGGTTGTCGGATGAACTTAGATAAGCTTAAAAGTTTTTATGATGGGTATGGAATGCAAAGTTATGAAATCTTTGGCGCTCATCTCCATGAAAATGGAACAATCTTTAGAGTATATGCTCCAAATGCTAAAAGTGTAAGAATAATTGGTGACTTCAATTATTGGAATGAGCACGAAACTTTTATGTTTAAATCGGACTTGGGTTTTTGGGAGATCTTTTTAGAAAATGTTGGCGAATATGCCAGATATAAATATGTTATTGAAGACAAAAAAGGTAATTTAGTCCAAAAAGCTGACCCATATGGCTTTTATAATGAACTCAGACCTGGTTTTTGCAGCAAAGTAGTTTCTTTGGAATATCCTTGGCAAGACCACCAGTGGATGGCAAACAGAGACAAATGTTTTGATAAACCACTTAATATTTATGAAGTTCATTTAGGAGGATTTAAACTCAACTCTGAAGGCAAATGGCTAAATTATTATGAGATGATTGATGTGATAATTCCTTATGTTGTCGAAATGGGATATACCCATATTGAACTTTTACCACTTAACGAACATTCTTTAGACCAGTCATGGGGATATCAACAATATGGTTACCATTCAATTACTTCTAGATATGGTTCACCATATCAGTTAATGATGTTTATTGATGCTTGTCATCAAGCAAATATCGGAGTTATTATGGATGTCGTGTTGGTTCATTTCTTAAAAGATACTTTTGGACTGGCAAAATTTGATGGAACAGCGCTTTATGAATCAAGTAATAAAAAATATAACGAGAGTCAATGGGGAACATACTACTTTGATTTTTCTAAAAATATCGTTAAAAGTTTCTTACTAAGTAGTGTTTGTTTATGGTTGGATAAGTATCATATTGATGGTGTCAGAGTAGATGCTGTAAGCAATCTTATTTATTACCATGGCAACAAACAACTTGGCGAAAATAAAGAAGCAATAAGTTTCATTAAGCGTTTTAACTATCATATTCACGATAACTATCCAAGTGTAATTACAATAGCCGAAGATAGCAGTGATTATCCGAAAGTTACTGGAAATGAGGTTGAAGGATTAGGTTTTGATTATAAATGGGATTTAGGCTGGATGAATGATACCTTGAAGTATTATGAAATGGATCCAGAATATCGCAAATATAATCATACTTTAATTAATTTCTCCATGGCATATTTTTACTCAGAAAGATTTATCTGTCCATTTTCTCACGATGAAGTTGTACATTCCAAAAAAACAATAGTTGATAAAATGTGGGGTAGTTATGAAGATAAATTTAAACAATGTAGAAACTTGATGGTTTATATGTATACTCATCCTGGGAAAAAATTAAATTTTATGGGCAATGAAATTGCTTCATTTAGAGAGTTTGATGAATTAAAAGAGTTAGATTGGTTTATCTTGCAATATCCAATTCACGATAGTTTTAAAAGATTGTGCCGAGATTTAAATATGATTTATAAATCTCATCCTGCTTTCTATAAATATGATTATGACTATAAAGGATTTAAATGGATTGATGCTGATAACAACGAGCAAAGAATCTATAGTTATGTTAGATTTGATGACGAAAAATGTTATGTAGTAGTATTAAATATGGCTCCTATTGCCTATGAAGATTTTGAAATAGGAGTGCCAACTTATGGATTTTATACTGAAATTATGAATTCAGAAAAAGATATTTATGGTGGATGCAATATGTGTAATTTCAAAAAAATTCAAGCTAGAAAAGGTAATATACACAACATGAACTACAAATTAAATATCAGAGTCGCGCCTTATGCAGCCATAATTTTTGAAGCAAAATTACGATAATGGGAGGAATTTATGTTTAATAATAAAGAAGAATTCAAAACACAATACTGTCAAACAGTAATTGAAAAGTATGGTCACAGCGTTGAATATACTCGTCCATCGGAAAGATATTTAGTATTAGGAGAAATGGTTAAAGACTATGCTTCTAGAAACTGGAAAGAGTCAAAAGAAGCAGTCATTAAAAATGAACAAAAGCAGTTGTTCTATTTTTCAATGGAGTTTTTGATCGGCAGACTTTTAACAAGTAACTTAATGAACTTGGGCATCTATGACATTGTTAAAGAAGGTTTAGCGGAATTAGGTTTCGATATCAACGAAATTGAAGGACTTGAAACTGATGCCGGTTTAGGTAATGGTGGTTTAGGAAGGCTAGCAGCTTGTTTTCTAGATTCTATTGCTACATTAAATTTGCCAGGTCATGGTAATACTATTAGATACGAGTATGGGCTTTTTAAACAAAAAATCGAAAATGACAAACAGGTAGAAGTGCCTGATATCTGGTTAAAATATGGAAATCCATGGGAAGTAAGAAAGTCAGATAGTGCGGTAGAAGTTAAATTCTATGGTCATGTGGAAACTTTCTGGAACCAATATGGGATTATGGATGTCAAACATGTGGATGCGGTAATCGTTAGGGCTGTTCCATATGATATGGCAGTTATTGGTGCTAACAATAAGTGTGTTAATACATTGAGATTATGGAAACCAGAAGCAAGTGATAATGCTCCTGCTGGACAAGACTTTATAAAATATATTCAAGAGGTTAATAAGATTTGTCAAAATGTTTATCCTGATGATTCAACCGAAGAAGGCAGGATGTTAAGAATTAAACAAGAATATTTCTTTGTATCAGCTGGTTTACAAACAGTTATTAAAGGTCATTATGAAAATTATAAGACCTTGGATAATTTACACGAAAAAGTTGTTATTCAATTAAATGACACCCATCCAATTTTGATTATTCCAGAATTGATGAGAATAATGTTAGATGAATTCCATTATAAATGGGATAAAGCTTGGAAAATTGTTTCTAAAACAGTAGCTTATACTAATCATACAATTATGCAGGAAGCTTTAGAAAAATGGCCTGTGACAATGATTAGTAAATTACTTCCAAGAATTTATATTTTAATTCAAGAAATTGATAATCGCTTTAGAGCAGAAGTATATTCAAAAACACATGATTTTGAATTAGTTAATAGAGTGGCTATCATTAGAGATGGCATGGTTCATATGTCAAATATGGCTAATGCAACAGTGTTTTCTATTAATGGTGTAGCAGAAATTCATACCCAAATCTTAAAGGATGATGTGATGAAAGATTTCTATCGCCTATATCCTTACAAATTCAACAATAAGACAAATGGAGTTACTCCAAGAAGATGGTTATACTATTCAAATCCACAGTTAACCAACTTATTAAGGGAAACTATTGGTGATGGATTTTTAACGGACTTAACAAAATTAAAAGATTTGCATAAGTTTGTTGAAAATCAGGAAGTTATCGACAAATTTAATGAAGTTAAATTACAAAGAAAGCATATTTTAGCAGATTATATTAAGGAAACAATGGGATTGGAAATTAATCCTCATAGTATCTTTGATGTCCAAGCAAAACGTTTACATGCTTATAAGCGTCAAATGCTGAACTGCATGAATATCATTTACTTATATCAAAAGATTAAGAGCAATCCTAACTTTAAAATGCATCCAACCACTTTCCTATTTAGCGCAAAAGCCGCACCAAGTTATATATTTGCGAAAAAGGTTATCCAATTAATCAACACTTTACAAAGAGTTATTAATAATGATCCAGAAGTTAACAAGTATATTAATGTGGTGTTTATTCCAAACTACAGTGTTTCAATTGCAGAAATATTATTAAATGCAGCAAACGTAAGTGAGCAAATTTCAACAGCTGGTAAAGAGGCAAGTGGTACTGGAAATATGAAGTTGATGATGAATGGTGCTATCACAATAGGAACATTAGATGGAGCTAATGTTGAAATTAAAGAATGTGTGGGAGAAGAAAATATCTTCATCTTTGGTAAAACAGTCGAAGAACTACAAGTGTTAAGAAATACTGGCTATAATGCTTTTGATTATTACTATAATGATCCAGAAATTATGAAAGTTATGGATTCGCTGATTGACGGAACATGGTCTGAAAACATAGACGAATTTAAAGGCATCTTTGATGAAATCATGTACAGAAACGATGAGTTCTTCTTACTAGCAGATTTTAAAGATTATGTAGAAACTCAAAGAAAAATCAATGAGTTATATCAAGATAGAAATGCCTTTGCTACAATGTGTTTAAAAAATATTGCAAGTAGCGCATATTTCTCATCTGATAGAACAATCAAAGATTACAACAATGATATTTGGCATTTAGAGGAGATTAAATTTTAAATGAATGAATATTTTATCAGAGCATATCTAGATGATTATAAACTGATCACTATTGAAATGGATATCAGTTTCTTTGGTGGTGAATGTAAAAGATTTGATTTGATAAAAGATGAAGTAATTATTCCATTAAATTTTATTAGCAAAACAAAAAAGAATACTTATTTTGAATATAAGTATTCTTTTGACACTGATATAGTTATTTCACAACCTTATGAAGTAATGGGCATAAATGGATACACGACACCTCTTGTTTATCGCTACATTGTCAAAACAGAACAGTTTAATCAACAATACTATTATGATAACGATGATTTAGGTTCGGTAGTTGCCAATGGAATTACAACCTTTAAATTATGGGCTCCAACAGCAAATAATGTTGTTTTAAGTATCAATGATAAATACTTTAAAATGAATAGAAATGATGTTAATGGAATCTATTCTTTATCTTTTAATGGTGATTTATCAGGTAGTATTTACAATTATATTGTTTCAGTAAACGGAAACACATATACAACTGTTGACCCATACGGGAAAGCTAGTACTGCCAATAGTAAAAATTCAGTTGTAGCTAATATGGAAAAAGCCAAAGACAGCGAACTTGAAAAAACTGAAGATCCAATCATTTATGAAGTGGCCATTAGAGATTATAGTGAAGAAGGTACGTTTAACGGTCTAATACCACATTTAGATTACATCAGTGATTTAGGAATCACCCATATTCAACTGTTACCAGTAAATGATTTTGGCAGTGTCAACGATTATCACAAAGAGATTTATTATAACTGGGGTTATGATCCAGTTCAATATCAGACCTTAGAAGGAAGTTATTGTTCTGATCCAACTAATCCTTTACTAATAATGGAAGAATTTAAAAACTTATGTAATGAAATTCATGATAGAAAAATGAAAGTTATTTTAGATGTTGTTTTTAATCATCATTATCACGCTTTAAGAAGTAGTTTTAATAAAGTAGTTCCTTATTACTACTTTAGATATGATGAAAACAATAAATTTTGTGAAGGGTCATTTTGTGGTGCTGAATTAGATACAAAATTAAAAATGTGTCGTAAGTATATAATTGATACTTTAGTATATTTTGTTAGACAGTTTGATGTTGATGGCTATAGATTTGACTTAATGAGTTTCATTGATGTTGACACAATGCTGGAAATTGAAAAGAGTCTAAAAGATTTTAAAGAAGATGTTATGTTATTTGGCGAAGGCTGGATAATGAAAACAGGAGAAAAACAGTTAAAACTAGCCAACTACAGCAATAGTAAATTAATAGAAAATATCGGTTTCTTTAATGATGAGTTTAGAGATGTTATCAAAGGCAACAGTTTTGATTGTTGTGCTACTGGTTATGGAACTGGTAATGTCTGGCAAGCCAAAAAAGCTATTGAAGTAATGAAGGCGAAAAGGTTTTATAAGTCTTCTCAATCTATTAATTATGTTGAATGTCATGATGATATGACTTGTTTTGACAAGATTAAACACTGCTGCATTAATGAGGATTTTCAACAGTTGGTAAAAAGACAGAAATTAATAATTTCATGTGTTTTATTAGCTAAGGGCGTTAGTTTTTTACATGCTGGTCAGGAATTCTGTCGTAGCAAACAAGGTTTACAAAATACTTATAATGCTCCAGATAGCATAAATAAGATTAATCACAGACAAAAAGAAGAATATCAAAATGTTATTAAGTTTACTAAGGACTTGATAGAAATTAAAAAAGAATATTGTTTTGGCTTAGCAGATGTTAAGTATTCTGAAAAAGAAGGAACAATAATTGGAAAATATCAAGATTTAACATTTATTATTAACCCTTCTCAGCAGGACTTTATCTATAGTTTTAAAGGAAAAAAACAAGTTATCTTAAATGAAGAAGGAAAACAAGACTTTGTGGTTGAAAAAGAGCTAGTTATTAAAAGTATTACAACCGTTGTTTTAAAGGAGTTATAGATGATAAATAAAAGTTGGGACGATTTTTTAAATGAGCAGTTTAATCAAGACTATTTTAAAAAGTTGTCTTCTTTTTTAAGACAAGAATATCTTGATAAAACAATTTATCCACCAAAGGTGGAAGTTTTTTCATCGTTTTATTTTACTGATTTAGATAAGGTCAAAGTAGTAATATTAGGACAAGATCCTTATCATCAAGAAAATCAAGCTTGTGGGCTAGCTTTTGCGGTTAAACCAAATGTGGCTTTACCACCATCACTAATAAACATCTATAAAGAAATTGAAGATGATTTAAATGTGAAGATGTCTAATAATGGTTATTTAGTGAAATGGGCAAAACAAGGAGTAATGTTACTTAATGCAGTTTTAACAGTAGAACAGTCAAAGGCTAATTCTCATCGAGGTAAAGGATGGGAAATTTTTACCGATAATGTAATTGCCCATTTGAACAAACAAAATCAACCAATAGTTTTCTTATTGTGGGGAAATAATGCTAAAGAAAAAATAAGGTTATTAGATAATCCTAACCATTTGGTATTAACTAGTGTTCATCCTTCACCACTAAGCGCTCACAGAGGATTTTTGGGTTGTAAACATTTTTCAAAAGCTAATGATTTTTTGATTAAAAATGGTGTTGAACCAATAGATTGGACAATGTAAGATGTTTGAAAATGTACAGCAAGCAATAGATTGGATAATAAAAAGAAGAAAAAGCGAGCATCAATTCTCAGATTTTTATAATTATGTCAAAAGGATAAATAATCCTCAAGATAAACTAAAGTGTATCCATGTTGGTGGAACTAATGGTAAAGGGTCAACAACTAACTATTTAAGAAACATTTTACAGGTTGCTGGTTATAAAGTTGGTAGTTTTACTTCGCCTCACTTAGTTACTCATTTAGATAGAATTAGAATTAATGACGAAAATATTACTGAAGAATATTTTTTAAATAAATGCAACGAAAACTACAAACTGTGGCAACAACTGGATTTGACAATGTTTGAAATTGATATGTTAATTTCTATTGATTACTTTTTAGATAATAAGGTTGATTATGTAGTTTATGAAGTTGGCTTAGGTGGTAGACTTGATGCGACAAATATTATTAAGCCATTGGCTTCAGTTATCACCAACATTGACTTAGAACATACTCAAATATTAGGAAATACAATTGATAAAATTGCCTATGAAAAAGCAGGTATAATTAAAGAAAAAACGACAGTAATTACTTGTGAAAAGAAAAAAGAAGCTTTAATTGTTTTTGAAAAAGTATGTAATGAAAAACAATCAAAGTTAATAAAAACTAAAAAAGTTACAAAACTAATGGAAAATAAGGGGATTAGTTTTAAATATGATAATGATAAATACTTTATTCCAACAGCTGCTAGATATCAGATTAACAATGCAGTTTTAGCTGTTGAAACAATAAAACAACTAAACAAAGAAAATCTTTTAAACATTAAAGAAGAGGATATTAAAAAAGGACTTTTGACTAATTGGGCAGGACGCTTTGAAACAATTAGTGAAAATCCCAAAATAATAATAGATGGTGCTCATAATGTCAGTGGTATAGATGCTTTGATTTCTTCGCTAAATGAAAATGAAGATTATATTTTTGTTTTTACAGCTTTAGCGGACAAAAACTATAAACTGATGTTAAAAAAACTTGTTAGTAAGGGCGAAGTAATTGTTACCGAGTTTGAAAGTAATCGAAAAATGAGAGCTTTAGATTTAGCGCAGGGACAGGATGTTTTAATTTGTCATGATTACTTAATAGCTATTAAACATGCCTTAACAAAAAACAAAACTCTGATTATCACAGGTTCTTTATACTTTGTATCTTTAATCAGAAATTACTTTGTTAAATAGATAAATGTAGTTTATAATGAATATATAAAGATAAATAATTGAGGTTATATAGATAATTAAGAAAGGACGTTATTATGAAAACAGAAATGTTGGCAATGATTTTGGCAGGAGGTAGAGGAACCCGTCTGATGGAACTCACCGAAAAGGCCGCTAAACCAGCAGTTCATTTTGGGGGCAAGTATCGAATAATTGACTTTCCACTAAGTAACTGCGCAAACTCTAAGATTAGATATGTTGGAGTTTTAACTCAATACGAATCAATTGTTTTGAATTCGTATGTTTCTCAAGCATCGTTTTGGGGATTAGATGGTAGAGATAAAGGAACATTCGTTTTAAATCCTCGTGAAAAGGTAAGTGGTTTTAGCCTTTATATGGGCACTGCTGATGCTATTTATCAAAACATCGATTTTATTGATCAATATGAACCTGAATATGTATTGATTTTATCAGGTGACCATATTTATAAAATGGATTATGATCACATGTTAGACTTCCATAAGCAAAACAATGCTGATCTAACAATTGCTGGATTAACAGTTACATTAGAAGAGGCAAGTCGCTTTGGAATTATGAATACTAATAAAGACTATAGTATTTATGAATTTGAAGAAAAACCTCCAGTACCAAAAAACAATTTGGCTAGTATGGGTATTTATATTTTCAATTATGACGTTTTAAGAAAAGCGTTGATTGAAGATGCAATGCAAGATAGTTCTCATGACTTTGGTAAAAACATAATTCCTAATTTATTAAACGAAGGTAAGCGCTTGTTTGCTTATCCTTTTGCTGGTTATTGGAAAGATGTTGGAACTATTGATTCATTGTGGCAAGCACATATGGACTTATTAGCTCAAGGTGATCCATTAAAACTGGATGATGAAAATTGGAAAATATATACCGAAGATATTCCAACTACACCTCAATTTATTGGGCCAAATGCTGATCTAAAAGGAAGTAGTATTAATCAGGGATGTATTGTTGATGGAACAGTCATTAATAGTGTCTTATTTAGAGATGTTGTGGTTGAAAAAGGGGCAGAAATAATTAATTCAGTAATTATGCCAGAATCAGTGGTTGAAAAAGGAGCAAAGATTAAAAATTGCATCGTAGGAGAAAAACAACTTATCCTTGAAAACGAAGTTATAGGTAGTGATGATAGAATAGAATTATTCACTTCAAGGGAGGTAAAGTAAGATGAGAGATATTTTAGGTATTGTTAATTTTGAAAACGAAAAAGTAAGAGTTGAAGGGTTGTCTAATTTTCGTTCAATTCCAGCAATTTCTTTCTTAGGAAGGTATCGTGTTATAGACTTTGTTTTAAGTAATATGGTTAATTCAGGAATTGATCATATTAAAGTATTAGTCAAAGATAAACCTAGATCATTAATAGAGCACATCGGAATTGGATCACACTATAATATCAACTCAAAGAGTGGATCTTTGCAAATTCTTTATACAGACAAAGATATTACAAACAAACTGTATTTTACAGATGTAAACTTATTAAATCAATATTCATCATATATCAAAAACTCTAATCAAGACTATGTTGTTATTGCGCCTAGTTATATGATTTGTCAGATTAACTATCAGGATGTTGTTGAACAACACATTAAAACTGGTGCTGATATAACTTGTGTGTACAAACAAATTAATGATGGACATAAGCGCTTTGTTGGCTGTGAAGAGTTTGACATTGTCAACAATAGAATAAAGGTAATAAAAGTTAGCCACGGTTCAACAAGTGTCAAGAACATTTCTTTAGAAACATATGTTATGCATAAAGATTTCTTGTTAGATTTAATTGATGAAGCCTCTCATCAATCTGCAGCCTATTCATTAACATCTTTCTTATCAAACAACGACAACATTAGCTTCATTAACATGCAAGGCTACAAGTATGAGGGATACTTAGCTTGCATCAATTCATTAGAAGAGTATTATCAAACTAACATTGATTTAATCAATTATGAAAAAGCTAAAGAATTGTTTAGCCGTGATTGGCCAGTTTATACTAAGACTAACGATTCTCCTCCAGCTCACTACACTTCAAAAGCAGAAGTAAAAAATTGTATGGTCGCAAATGGTTGTGTAGTACAAGGAAAAATTGAAAATTGTATCTTAGGAAGGGCAGTTAAAATCAAAAAAGGAGCAGTAGTTAAAAACTCAGTGGTTTTGCCTAACGCAATTATTGGTGAAGGAGCAGTTGTTGAAAATGCGGTAATTGATAAAGGAGCGAAAATTATTGTAAATAAAGAAATCATTGGTGATGAAAAACAAATTGCCTATGTTAGAAGAGGAGATACAATATAATTATGAAAGGGTTATTATTTGCAGCTAGTGAAGGATTGCCTTTCATTAAATCTGGTGGATTGGCTGATGTAATTGGCTCACTTCCGCAATGTATTAATGATCATGAGTTTAGGGTTGCGGTAGTAATGCCTTTATACAAAAAAATAATGGATAATTTCGAACTTGAAGAAGTTGACAGTTTCCATGTTCAATCTGGATTAATTGATAAAGAGGCAGTACTTTATCACACAAATTTAAATGATATTGATTACTACTTTATTAGGCAAGATGATTATTTCAATCGTGATGGAATGTATGGTTTTGCTGATGATGGTGAAAGATTTGCTTTTTACAATAAGGCAGTTTTGGAAATGCTTCCATTTTTGCCTTTTGAAGTTAATATTATCCACAGTCATGACTGGCATACGGGAATGATTCCAATTTTATGCAAACAAGAATATCGTGATAAAAAATATCATAAGATTAAACATGTTTACACAATTCATAATTTAGCATTTCAAGGAAACTTTCCAAAAGAAATGACAAGATATTTCAATTTAGATTACAAGTTCTACCAATATGGTGATATCAAGTTTGACGATGGAATAAGTTTTATGAAAGCAGCAGTTACTTATGCTGATAAAGTTACGACTGTTAGTGAAAGCTATGCTCAAGAAATATTAACAGATGAATTTGGCGAAAGAATGCAAAGTGTTTTAAATAGTCGTAAGGCAGACCTAGTGGGTATTGTTAATGGTATTGATACGGAAATTTGGAATCCTGAAACAGATAAATATATTCCATATAATTACAGCGTAAATGCCTTAGCTAACAAGAAAAAGTGTAAAAATGCTTTACAGAATCGTTTAGGTTTAAGAGTGGCAGATGATGTCTTGCTAGTTGGAATGGTTTCAAGACTTACCTGGCAAAAAGGTGCGGCATTATTAATTGAAAAAATGCACCAAATTATGGGACAAGATATTCAACTGGTAATTTTGGGTACTGGTGACAACTACATTGAAAACCAGCTCAAAAAGATTGAATACGACTATCCACATAGAGCGGTATTCTATTGTGGTTATTCTGAAGAATTAGCTCATGAAGTATATGCTGGGGTAGATTTATTTTTAATGCCATCACTATTTGAGCCATGTGGAATTTCTCAACTTATTTCAATGAGATATGGGACCTTACCACTGGTAAGAGAAACTGGGGGATTAAAAGATACTGTTGAACCATATAATGAATATGATCAAACAGGAACAGGGTTCTCATTTAAATACTTTAGTGGTGATGAGTTAATGTACATCTTAAAATATGCAATTCATGTTTACTACTACAAACAAAAAGATTGGAAGAAGTTAATGAGAAATGCAATGAAGAAAGATGTAAGTTGGCAATTATCAGCCAAGAAATACGAAAAGTTATACAAGTCATTATTTTAGTTTATAAAAGATGATAAAAAAGAAAGATGGATTTTTAAAAATCCATCTTTCTTATGGTTAACTTATTGATAAAAGTGCAACAACTTCTAATTTGATAACTCTTTATATAATCTTAGAATGTCATTTAAAATGTGTGTATGAATGAAATCGTTATTATAAACAAGATTAGTTTCTCGAATCATTGATAGGTTTTCAATCGGTAAAGCAGTAAGTCTGTTTTTTCTAACATCATTTTCACAGCTGCTTTTCGGCAAGATTGAAACACCAATATCTTTTCTTACTAAGTCTTTAATGGTTGAGATATTGTCTACTTCTAAAACGATATTAAAATAATCAATAGACTCATTAATGCTTCTAAGAGTTGAATCAAATAACTTTCTAGTAGCACTGGTTGGTAAACGCATAATCATCTTTTCTTTTTTTAAGTCATTTATTGTTACCATTGATTGTTTGGCTAATCTATTATCGTTTGAAAGAATACATAATAGGTAGTCTGTATCCAACATTAGAAATCTAAGATTGGGTTTGTTAAGTTTTTCTTCAACTATTATCAAATCTAACTCATAATTTTCTAACATTCTATAAAGATTTTTTATTACATCAGTAATAATTGTTATAGAAATGGAATCATTCATACTACTATATTTGCCTAAAGTTTCCGCAATAAGGTTATTTTCTGCTGTATGGGTGACACCAATTTTAATTTTAGTAGGTTTATTGTCGCTGGCTAAAAGTTCATCGAGCAATTTAAAGTATAAAGCATTCATTCTTTTGCCATAATTAATCACTATTTTTCCTTGTTCAGTGGGTTTTACTTCGTTTTTGCTGCGAATAAATAGTTTACAGTTAAACTGTTCTTCTAACTGTTTGATGTGAGTTGAAACAGCTGGTTGAGTAATTCTTAGTCTATTTGAGGCTTTGGTGAAGTTGCCTTCTTCGGATAACACAAGAAGGGTTTCTAATTTTGGATCTAACATATTAATTCTCCTATAAAATATATTTATATATATATTAAATAATATAATTTGATTTTATGCAAGTTACTATGTAGAATTGGTTTACGTCATTTTAGGAGAGATACAGTGATTGTCAATTTATTACACTTTTTAAAAGATAGTTTGTTAGTGCAAGTGCCAGAAAATACTAGGATTGTTATGTATTTAGCAATCATGCTTTTGTCTGGGTTTGGATTAACTAGAATAACTAAATTAATGCATCTGCCTAATGTAACAGCTTATATTGTTTCTGGAGTATTAATTGGACCACATGGTTTAAATTTGATTTCTAAAGAGTTTATAGAAGCAACTTCTTTTTTGTCTGATATTGCTTTATCGTTGATTGCTTTTAGCGCTGGTCAGTTTTTTAAAATGAAAAGATTAAAAAGAGGAATCATTCCTTCTACAATTATTGCTTTATCAGAAACATTGTTGTGTAGTTTATTAATGTTTTTTGTTTTTTATGTAATTTTAAAAGTTAACTTGCCTTTTTCTTTAATATTATCTTCAATTGCAGGAACAACAGCTCCAACTAGTACAATTATGACAATTAGACAAAAAAAGGCTAAGGGTAATTTTGTCTATACCTTAATTCAAGTAATTGCGATGGATGATTTAATTAGTTTGTTGAGTTTTTCAGTTAGTTTATCAGTCGCGATAGGATTAATGCATGAACAATTTATTTTAAAGGATGTCTTTGTACCAGTGTTTTATAACATAATTATTATTGTTGCAGGCGCACTTGCGGGGTTATTATTAAAGTTTTTACTTCCAGATTCTCGCAGTGAAGATAATAGATTAATTATAGCTTTGGCTATACTATTGGGGTTTAGTGGTATTTGTGCTATATATGATGTTTCACCATTACTTGGTTGTATGTCGATGGGAATGGTATACATTAATATTTCTAATGATGAAAAATTGTTTGAGCAAGTCAATATTTTCAGTCCATCTATACTGATGTTGTTCTTTGTTAGAAGTGGCATCAATTTTAATATGGATGGTTTATTTAACAGCTCTCTTGCCATTGATTCCATACCATTAATAATACTAATAATAGTCTATTTTACAGTTAGATTTATTGGTAAATATATTGGCGCCTTTATTGGATGTAAGATTACTGACAAAGATGAATTAACAACTCAAAATTTAGGTTTAGCTTTATATCCTCAAGCTGGAGTGGCAATCGCTTTAGCAGCGATGGCTTCAAGATCTCTTAAAGGAAACTTAGGTTTATCTTTAGAAACAGTAGTTGTTGCTGCATCAATTTTGTATGAATTTATTGGACCAGCAATGGCCAAATCGGCTTTAAAAAGAGCAAAGACATATTAGAACTTTTCAGAATATTTCCTTTCTTTTATTTAAAATAGTTATCAAGTAAGATAACTATTTTATTTTTTTAATTAACAAACGATTTAATGTATAATTAAGGTAATGAAAAAGGGGGTCTATATGAGATCAGTTGGTTTTACAAAGAATAACGAAGAAATTTTTGAGTATATCATTGAAGATAAAGACTTACAAGTAACGGTATTAAATTATGGAGCTACAATAACAAAAATAATCTATAGGGGTATTGATGTAGCTTTAGGTTACGAAAACATTGATGATTATTTTGATAATGGAGCAGCTTTTGGTATGACTGTTATGCCAAACTGTAATAGGATTAAAGATGCTGAGGTAACTGTAGACAACAAGAGATATAAATTAGAAGTAAATGATAGAACTAACAATTTACACTCTCATACAACTAATAGTTGTCAAAAAAGAATTTATGATGTAGAAAAAGTAGCAAATAATAAATTAGTTTGTAAAGTTAAATTAGCTCATTTAGAAGATAATTTCCCAGGAAATAGAGATTATGAAATTATTTATACTATAAAAAATAATGGATTACATCAATCTTTTAGTTGTGTTTCCGATACAAAAACAATATTTAATCCAACTCAACATACTTACTTTAATTTGGATGGTCATAATCAGGGAAACATTTTAAATCATCAATTAAAAATAAATGCTGGTTTTTATACTCCAACTGATAAAGAACTAATTCCAACAGGAGAAATATTAGCAGTAGATAATACACCTGTTGATTTTAGA
>JGI24709J26583_10000705_pt1 | contig 28380 bp, 16 predicted proteins | sample BioPla2DNA1_FD_26583 | JGI IMG/M metagenome (IMG submission 26583) | reverse complement strand
ACCGTCATCGCAGAAATATCATCGCAGGCAGAAGACGGCAGCCTTGACGCTGTCCGTATCAAGGCAATTTTTTATTCTCTGTTTTTCGGCGCTGAAAATCTACGGATGGACAGCTCGGACTTTCGGATGTTCGTCAATTGCTTTGTGCAGTATGAAGAACGCACCCGCACCGTCGCCGATGGAAATGGTCATGAAACCTGTGAAACATATATTGCGGCTGTGCCGCTCAATTCCATACCGGAGATTTACGCAAGCCTTGAAAATATCCTTGGCAGGAGCATCACCCATGAGGAACGGGCCAACGCCTCGGAGATCTACTACCGCACATTGTATGGCGGAGGCATCCCTACCTACGGGGAGGAATTCAACACATGGTCAAACGGACTCCCGCTGTCTTCCGCACCCTTTGTCGGAGCAGACGGCTTCTGCTCTCCCCTGGGAGAAGGCTGGCGCGGCATGGTGACCTCGGAATTCGGACGGAGGTTTGACCCCATCACCCGGCAGCCTGCGGGACATACAGGCATCGACCTGGGCGCTCCGACAGGCACTCCCATACGGGCTGCGCTGGATGGCACGGTACAGTTTGTGCGTTATAAGTCAACGGGCTACGGCTACCACTTAGCCGTCGATCATGGCGGCGGATTCGTCACCTTATATGCTCACTGTTCAAAAATTCTCGTTACCGAGGGGCAGCGTGTCGCAGCCGGCGATATCATCGCACAGATTGGCAGCACCGGAAAAAGCACCGGTCCGCACCTGCACTTTGAGGTAAGGATCAACGGAGAAATGAAAAATCCAAGAAACTATTTACCATAAAAATGAATTTATAAGGAGGAAATCACGATGAGCAACACGGAACTAAAGATATTGTTCCCTGCGGAGAAGCTGGACGCTCTCCGTTTTTTCATGGACAAAAAAGACCTGAATGTTGAACAGGAGCTGACGGAAACCCTGGACAAAACCTATGAAAAGATAGTTCCCATTCATGTCCGTGAGTATGTGGAAAGCCGGCTCGGGCAGGAGGCGGCTCAGGATCAGACTCCCGAATCGGAAGCCCGGGCACGGCATCAGGAGCCACAGCGGCCGCCAAGGCAGACCCGCCGCCAGCGGGAACAAGCTGCCGCCGTTCCGGCTTTAGAAGCCCCTTCGGAGAACACGGCTCCCGAAGAAGAAGAAACCCAAAGCCAGGGCATGACCATGAGCATGTAAGCAAAAAAAGAAGAAAGGAGGGCAAGACCATGAAAAAAGCAACAATCACCATTAGCTATGACGCTGAAAAACTTGGCGCCATCAAGCAGTACATGGGCAAAAAAGATTTGAATGTGGAACAGGACATGGAGGAATATCTTGAAAAAGCCTACGACAAGCATGTTCCGGCTCCCGTCCGGGAATACATCGCAAGCAGAGAAGTGCCGAAATCGGCACGAACCAACCGCCCTTCCCGTTCCGCTTCATCTGCACAGATGAGAAACAACAGCACGGACGGGAATCCATAAAAGCAGTGTGTCCCCACTGTCGCGCCCTGTTTGCCCCTGTGTGCCCTTTTGACGGCAAGGGTAGCACCGTAACACCTGTCGGAGGTTTTCAGCCCCGTGTCCGGGCTTTGTGAGCGCCGGAGGAAAAACGGCTCCGATGTGATTTTACCCCCCTTTTTAGGGCTGAACCATGGGGTCGAAAACCTTGCAGGTTAAAGGCAGGTGGTCGCATTGCGCCCCCTGCCGGATTACACCACCCCGCAATGCGGGTCGGGGACCTTCAGGCAGGTACACCTGAAATGGTAGTTTGTCACCTCCTGGGTGGTTGAAGGATTGAAAAACACTCCGAAATCACAGGAAAACAAAGGGCTTCTCAGGGTACACCTCACCGGTGATTCCGGACAAATACTGAAAAAGGAGGACTTTCGATGGCGGATGAAACCAAGAAACGTATCCCGCTCTGGCTATACCCCAGCACCATCGAGCGTATGGATGCGCTTTTAGAAAAAGACAACTGCAAGAGCAGGAGCGAATTTATAGAAAAAGCAATTCAATTTTACAGCGGATATATCTCTTCGGAGGACAGCATGAGTTTTCTGCCGGCCGCCATTACCTCGGCCATGGCCGGTGTAGTCGGAACAACGGAAAACCGTATTGCCCGTGTGCTGTTCAAGCTGGCAGTAGAGATGAGTATGATGATGAATATCATCGCCTCCAACGCGGAGATTGACGAAGCGCTGCTCAGTCGCTTGCGGGGCAAATGTGTTACCGATGTGAAAAAATCCATCGGCGCCATTAACTTTGAGGATGCGGTGAAGTTCCAAAAGGGTCAGTGAGGTGATGCCGGATGCCCAGAATTATCTTCAAATGCCGTTCTCTTAAAAACGTATCGGAACACCTGAACAATAAGCCTCCGGTTTTATATAAGAAAGCAGTAGTCAGTATCTATGTTTTAAAATACAAAAGGTTTCCATAGATAGAATAGATAATCGGGTAAGCGTGGAATGTTCTGTTGGTTAATGTTATCATAAATAAAAGATGTGTCTGTCTTAAAGGCCAGACCATGATTTCAGGGGGTGTACTATATGACCGATGAGGAACGTGACATTGCCGGCAGACGCCAGCTTACATTCTACCTTGCCAATCAATACCCCATGTGGCGGGTGGTGTTGGTGAAATCCATTAAAAAAATATTGGAGGATCTTGATGGCTTTTACAGCCCCATATTTGATGAGCTGAAACGCTATGACGAAGAAAAACAGTCGGATACTGTCAACAGCGAAATACGGAACGGTCTCTTTTTTGAGGCTTTATCCCAGAGCGTCCAAGCTGTCGAGGATTTGTTCTCGATGATGAAATATTCCGGCGACATTCCTTTTTTCGCAAAAAATGTTGTTACATATAATGCAAGCAAGGTCACCAGATATATTCGTGGTTTTGACACGGCAAACACTGAATTTTTGCTTCAGCAATTCCAGGTTCCATATCTAAACCTGAATGAGCCGTGGGAGGATACAGATGTATTCGATAAATATGTTGAAGCCGTCCAGTTGATCCGCGAATACATGGATGCCTTGATCGAGCACCACAGAGCATACTACTTTCATTACTGCCAATATAAGCACGGGATGGCTGTGGCACTGCGTCCTTTTGGAGGTTCAGCCCGACATGGCAATGACATTCTTGAAGGTGTCGTGATGGCCTTTGACAACGTGAAATTCACAAAAAGAATTCATGCGACATTGCCGGCGATGATGATCCCCGATTTTCATGCGGATATATCAAAGCACATTACGGCACTGCATGAGGAAGATAATCTTCTTCGGGCGGAAATGAAGGTGGTGAACTTGAACCTATTCGTTGGCATTGTCGAAAAAGCATATACTCTGCTTAGCGTGCTGCACCATAATCTGAAGATGAGGTGCGAGCCTCTTAAAGAGGACAATATCGCTGAAATTGCTTTCCCGACGAGGGATTATAAGAAGCTCATGATTATCGGTTTTCCAACGAAAGACAGTTAACAGAGAATCGAGGGCAAGGATGCACTATCCCTCCTTTGCCCTCGATAGATAACTATTCGGTGGAATTATAATTGTCCTGCTACTTTGCTTTTACGGGTACATATACTTTTGTTTCCTCACCGTGATAGAACTCAAAACACAACTTGCTCTCATCGAAAAGGTATGCGCTTGCATCCAGCCATTCCTTGAAAACGTACTTCCATGTCTTGCGTATTTCCAGAGCGAGCTTTTCACCGCCATGAATATCATGGGGAATGGGTGGCACGTCAAAAACAGCGTATTCGGTAGCCGGTACATTAATTTGCACGAACCCCTCGGGAACTTCATCTGCGGTGGAAACATAACCGAAGAAATATCGAAGCTCACCGCTTACATCGTCAGGGTGCATCCAAGCACCGATCTCTCCATTTACAGAGCTGTCTTCATGATATTTTGCGTAATCCTTGAAGTCGATCCCATGCCAGTAGGCTCCGGATTCAAGAATGTCGACATTTTCGCCATCCTTTGGGGGAATGTTGTAGCCAATGGCTGAGAAAGCCTCTTTCTTAACAAATTTCGGTTCCATGTTATCACTTCTCCTTTTTATAAAATATTGAAGGTATTTCGTGGCACTCATGCCAAATTGTTTTTTGAACGCCTTTGAGAAGCCTGCCGAGGTGTCGAAACAGGCGTCAAGGGATGCCTCGATAATCGGTTTTCCACAAAGGATATCCGATGCCGCCTTATGTAATGCTGCTCTGCGGACATATGCGCCGACAGACATATCAAAATACGCACGGAACACATGACAAAAGTGATAGAGCGAATAGCCTGTCAAGTCCGCCAGCTCCTGTGCGGTAATCGACTTGTCCGAGTGCTCGGCTATGTATTTTTCACAGAGCGCCATTGCAGCATGATAGTCCAATCGGTTCACCTCCTTGTACAAGAATATATCAAAAAAACGGAGCGCTGTCTTTTCCTGTGTTGCTAAGTTTTATGGAGCTAAAACAACAGCCCGTTTAATACCTGTTCCGGCAGCCCCAGCTCATTGAGCAGCCCGGCCAAACGGTCCATGTATGGGTGAGCTTTTAGAAAAAGATAATCGCAAGAGCAGAAGTGAATTTATAGAGATAACAATTCAATTTTACAGTTAGTGAGGTGATGCCGGATGCCCAGAATTATATTCAAATGCCGTTATCTTAAAAATGCATCGGAACACCTGAACAATTTTGTAGAGTACGTTGCCACCCGTGATGGCGTGGAAAAAGTACCGGATACCCGCGGACTGCTCCCCGCCACAAAAAAACAACAAGAGCTCGTGGTTGATATCCTGCAAAAAATACCCGACACAGCTGATCTTTTAGAGTACGAGGACTATCTGAAAAACCAGACAAGAGAAAACGCATCGGAGTTTATCACCGTGGCGCTGGAGCAAAACATGGATCTCCTTGGTAAGCGGGAAAACTATGTCGGATACATCGCCAACCGTCCGGGAGCGGAGCCTCTCGGTGCCCATGGATTGTTCACCGACGCCAATGTACCTGTGGTGCTGTCCCAGGTGGCGAAAGAAGTCGGCAGCCACACCGGCAATGTATGGACCAATGTGGTTTCCTTGCAAAGGGAGGATGCCGCACGGCTTGGCTACGACAACGCTAAAGCCTGGCAGAACTTAATCTGTAGTCAGCGCAACCATATCGCCCAGCAGATGAAAATCAAGCCGGAAAATCTCCGGTGGTATGCTGCCTTTCACAATGAGGGACATCATCCCCACGTCCATATCATTGCATACTCTGTGAATTCCTCAGAAGCCTATGTCACCAAAGAAGCCATCAACAATATGCGCAGCGGTTTTGCAAAGGAAATTTTCAAGCAGGATCTGCTGCAAATTTATTCCGAACAGACAAAGCGCCGTGATATCCTGACTGATCAAAGCCGGGATGTCATAGCGGAAATCATTAGCCAAATCAGTACGGGCATATGTGAAAACAAAACCATTGAGGAATTGATAACACAGCTGGCGGAGCGCCTCAAGCATACCTCCGGCAAAAAACAGTATGGCTACCTGAAGGCTCCCCTTAAAGCGGTCATCGATCAGATCGTGGATGAGCTGGCAAAGGATGAGCGGGTGGCCGAGTGCTATGAAAAATGGTACGAGATGCGAAATGAAGTGCTCCGCACCTATGCTGACAAGCTGTCTCCTTTACTTCCGCTGTCACAGCAAAAAGAGTTCAAAAGTATTAAAAATATGGTGATTACCGAGGCCATGCATATCGGCGGTCACCATTTCACCTTCGAACCGGATGAAGCTGTGGAAGCATTGCCACCTGTGGAAGAACCGGAGCCTGATACTGACCATTCCATACCGGAATCTTTATGGGAAGAAGAACTGGAAGAAGAAACGGCGGAGTTTCATCCACATGTGAAATGGAGCGCCCCCTACAAGGAGGCCCGTGCTTTTCTCTATGGCACCGATAATTTGGAACCGGACTTTACCGAAGCTTACCACTTGTTTATGGAAGAAGCAGAAACCGGCAACGCCCTTGCGATGCACGATCTTGGCCGGATGCATATGGACGGCATCGGGATGGATATGGATGCAGACCTGGCACAGGAATGGTATGCCAAGGCGCTGGACACCTTCATGGAAGTGGAAGCTGAAAAACCAAAGCCCTACCTCCAATACCGTATTGGTAAAATGCATGCCGCAGGCTTGGGTACGCCCCAGGATTATGGAGCGGCAGCGGAATGGTTTAAAATGGCAGTTGCCAAAAACCATAAATACGCCCAATACAGTCTGGCGGGGCTATACTACCAGGGCCGCGGCATGGAACAGGACTTTGAAACCGCCTTTGACCTGTACTGGAAATCCGCCCGGCAGGTAAACCCCTACGCTTCCTATGAGCTGGCAAAAATGCTGCGGAACGGCATCGGGACTGAAAAAGACCTGGATGAAGCTGAGGACCACTTCCAAAGGGCCTTCGCCGGATTTGTAAAACTGGAAGCCGCCAGCCGCGACGATAAGCTCCAATACCGCATCGGGCATATGCTCTATCATGGAGTCGGCATCGAGAAGGATGTGGCAGCGGCCATTGTGTATTTTGAAAAGGCGGCCCGGCTCGGGAATGTCCATGCCCAGTATATGCTGGGCAAAATCTACCTCTTGGGTGAGGATATCTCAAAAGATATAGAAGCAGCCATGAAATGGCTCACCGCCTCTGCAGAACAGGGAAACCAGTATGCTCAATATGCCCTGGGTAAGCTCTACCTTTTTGGGCATGATGTTCCCCGTGACAGAGATGCCGCATTAAAGTGGCTGACCGAATCAGCTGCCCAGGGCAATATATACGCACGGTTTTTACTTGACCATATGGATTCCTTCCGTGATCCGTCGGTGCTGTTGGCAGCCACACGGCTCATGCATCATTTAGGCAACATCTTCCGCGACGAGAAAAGACAGTTCGGCGGAGGTATGATGCAAAGCGACCGGAAGCTGCTGAAAAAGCTCTGGCAGAAAAAGATTGCACAGGGTCATGCCCGTGATGACCATGCACCGAAACAAACCTACTAAAGGAGGGCATGTTCATGAGAAAAAACCAACCACAGAAAAAACAAAAAACATTTCTCCGTACCGCACAGTCACTTAGAAAGCCGTCCGTTCACAGGGCGGTTTTTTTACGGCGCCGCAGCAAACGGAAATGCTGACTGGGGAGGGATATCATGGCAAAATATATACCTTTTACCGATGAAGAAAAACACCGCGCCAACTCCGTTGATCTGGTGGACTTCCTGCAGCGTCAGGGAGAGCAGCTCACCCGCGCCGGCAGGGACTGGCGCTGGAAACGTTATGACAGCGTGGTAATTCGGGGCAACCGGTGGTACAGGCACAGCCGTGAACAAGGTGGGCTCGCCATTGACTTTGTGCAGGAATTCTACGGATTGTCTTTTCCGGAAGCTGTAACAATGCTCCTGGGCGGTGAGGGCGGTGTGGAATGGAATCAAACTCATAAAAGCGCTCCGCCACCCCGCAAACCCTTTGCGCTGCCGGATGTGAACAGCGACATGCGCCGGGTCTTTGCCTACCTGATGAAGCAGCGGTTTATCCACCGGGATATCATTACTCATTTTGCAAAAGCAAAAATGATTTACGAAAGCCGGGAACAGTCCAAGGACAAGACCAAGGAATATCACAATGCCATTTTTGTCGGGTATGATGAGAACGGCATCCCGAGGCACGCCCACAAGCGAGGGCTTTATACCATGGGCCCCAGCTTCCGGGGCAATGTGGAAAGCAGCGATCCGGAATACAGCTTTCACCATATCGGTACTAACGATACTCTGTATGTGTTCGAAGCCCCCATCGACATACTCTCAAACATCACCCTCTATCCGGAAGGCTGGAAGCAAAACAGCTATGTGGCTTTAGACGGTGTGGCCGAACACGCCATGCTTCGCCAGCTTGCCTTAAACCCTCACCTGAAAAAAGTGGTGTTGTGTCTGGATCATGACGAGGCTGGAATCGAATCCGCAGGACGGCTGACGGAAATCCTCCGGGAGCGGGAATACGAAGATGTGTCAGTATGGCAGCCGAAGTACAAGGATTGGAATGAGGATTTGAAAGCAAAGCACGGCGTCACACCTATCCCGGCACAGGAGCATCCCAAGCTGGAAGCCCTCCCGGTGATCTGCGCGGAGCTTTACGACACCTGCAAAATTTATGTATCCAACCGCAGCCTGAATGCTGTACTGATGGAAAACTACGAGAAGCTGAAGCCCATGATGGCAAACACAAAATTATTCCGGGGGTTGACCCCCGACATGACCGAGCATCTGCTGACCATGGCGGCGGCAGCCTTGCTTGCAGCCCAAAGGCAATACCGGCAGATGGATGAGCCTGTCACCGTCGACCAGCTCATCGGTGAATTGCAGGACGGCTACCGGCCTCATCAGGATCGGGGCATGCTGCGCTCAAAAGCCGATGACCTCCAAAAGGACATCACGGATATCAGCCGCCAGATCAACATAGCTGGACTCCGCAGCCCGGAGGATCAGCATCGGCTTATTGCGTCTTACCTGCACCTTGCACAGGACTGTGTAAAGGCGCAGATTTTTGTTTATCTGGAAGATCTTCGGCAGACTACCGAAGAAGTCTGCCGGCAAAACGCAGACAGAAGTGTTCGTGAACAAGCCGGGTGTACGCATATGGCGACACAAACTCTCATGTGATCAAAAATGCACAAAACCAAAGAACCACGGGTAAAGGCGGCATTTTCTTACCGCCTTTACCTGAATTTATATTTACAAACTGCAAAGAAAAGCATCCAAAGGAGGTGCATCATGCAAGCATCGCAGATCATCACGCTGGTAGCCGTAGCAGTGACTATGTTCGGCGTTATCGGCTTTTTGTCCCTGCTTGCCCACTACTATACCTTAAATGGAATCAAAGCACGGACTGTGGGCGATGGACAGCACGGTACCGCACGCTGGGCAAGCCAGACAGAAATCAAAAAGACCTATGTTCATGTACCTTATACCCCCAAGCTGTGGCGGGAAAAAAAGAACCTGCCCTCCGCACAGGGGCTGGTAGTAGGCTGCAAAACCACTCACGGCGGTGTAACGGCTCTGGTGGATACCGGCGATGTCCACTGCCTCATGATCGGCGCCGCGGGTGTCGGCAAGACAGCCAATTTTTTATACCCCAATCTGGAATATGCCTGTGCCTCCGGTATGTCCTTCATCACGACAGACACAAAGGGTGACCTTTACCGTAACTATGGCACCATTGCAAAGGAATACTACGGCTATACTGTATCGGTTCTCGACTTGCGCAATCCTACCCGAAGCGATGGCAACAATATGCTTCATCTGGTCAACAAATATATGGATGCCTACCTTTCCGATCCGGAGAACCTGTCATGTAAAGCTAAAGCGGAGAAGTACGCCAAGATCATTTCCAAGACCGTTATCAATCCGGGAGGTGCGGATGCGGCGGCCTATGGCCAGAATGCGTTTTTTTATGATGCTGCCGAGGGACTTCTGACCTCTGTCATTCTCCTTATCGCAGAATATTGTCCACCCCCTAAGCGGCACATTATCAGTGTGTTCAAACTAATCCAGGATCTGCTGGCCCCCTCCGGAGTTAAAGGGAAAAATCAATTCCAGCTTCTCATTGAAAAACTGCCTCCGGAACATAAAGCCCGCTGGTTTGCGGGAGCCGCCATCAACAGTGCGGAACAGGCTATGCAAAGCGTCCTCTCCACGGCACTGTCCCGCCTCAATGCATTTCTGGATTCTGAGCTGGAACAAATTCTCTGCTTTGACACTGCCATCGACACCGAGAAGATATGCAATACCAAGTCGGCCTTGTTTTTGGTCATGCCGGAGGAAGACACCACCAAATACTTTTTAATCAGCCTTATCGTACAGCAGCTCTACCGGGAGATACTGGCCGTGGCCGATGAGTATGGCGGCAAGCTGCCCAACAGGGTCATGATGTACTTAGACGAAATAGGCACCATTCCAAAAATCGAATCGGCAGAGATGATTTTTTCAGCTTCACGCTCACGGCGCATGTCCATCGTAGCGATCATACAGAGCTTTGCTCAATTGGAGAAAAACTATGGCAAGGAAGGAGCTTCCATCATCGTGGACAACTGCCAGGACATGGTCTTCGGAGGTTTTGCACCCAACAGTGAGTCTGCTGAAATTTTATCCAAGGCTCTGGGCAACAAAACTGTCATGAGCGGTTCCATCAGCCGTGGCAAAAATGATCCCGGTCAGTCCCTGCAGATGATCCAGCGTCCCTTAATGACATCGGATGAGCTAAAAAGCATGAAAAAGGGAAACTTCATCGTCACCAAGACCGGAAGCAATCCCATGCGTACCATTCTTAAGCTGTTCCTTGAATGGGGCATCACCTTCGGCAAGCCCTATGAGATTGCGGAGAAGTCTGCCCGGAAGGTGGCCTATGCTGACCGGAAGGAGCTGGAGCAGGAAATCATCCGGAGGCATATCGCCTGTGTGGATATGGATGAGGACTCAGACATCCCGGCTCCGCCGGCACAGGGTGGTATGAGCCATACTCCGGCGAAAGGACCGGAAGCCGGGGGAAAAATAAAGACACCTGTTCGTGTCGAATAGGAGGTGAAACTGTGGGTTACTTTACATCCCTCTATGCTTCGGAGTTGCCCCACCGGGCGGTAGCCGTATACATGTACCTCAAAGACCGGGCGGACAAGGACGGCAAATGTTATCCTGCGATTGGTACCATCGCCGCGGATCTGAAGCTGTCCCGCAGTACAGTCAAACGCGCCATTGCCGATCTTATAAATTGCGGCCGCATTAAAAAAGAGCAGCGGTGGCGTGAAAACGGAGGCAGAAGCAGCTGCATGTATTATGTGCAATAACCGACCGCCCGGTAAAAAGTCAAAAAATATTGCCGTGCCTGGGGGAAAGTTTGCCCTTTTGCTGAACTAAGGGAGAGTTCATGATGAACCATGAAGGTGAACTTCTCACTTTAAGAAATCTTCAACATCAGAGAAAGAACAACTAATGCTCTCTACTTATAAAGGCAGGGCTTCTCAGGCAGCGGCAGCCCTTTATTTTTTCTGTAATCGGTTGATATGGTTTAAAATCATCAGGATATCACTGTCATCAAGAGTTTTTAGCCCTTCCACCGCCTTTTGAATCAATTCGGGATTGCTGAGTTTATCATCGAAAAATTCAGCAGGTGTAATCCCAAAATACTCACATATATTAAAAAGCTCCGTTAACGGAGGAAGGGATTTGCCGGATGAAATGTTGTATATGTAGCCCCGGCTATGCCCCAGGTCATAGCTCATCTGGTATTCGGATACGCCCTTTTGAAGTCTAAGCTGCGAAATTCTGTCACGCACAAATTTTTCATACATTGTTAATCACCTCGTCATATATCATAATTTAAAAATAGAGGTGACTACTCCAATGAAATATGTTTTTATGCTTGCAATAGTCGTGTATAATATGTTATAGTAATAAAAAATATGTCTTAATTTGTTTTTAGTATGTCAAATAACAAATTAGGGTTGATAATGACATATATTATTTGACGAATGCAGATGTCGGGGAAAACTTTAGTTTGCGATATGGAAGGTTATTTCTTTCTGACGATAATAAGGATTTCCAAGATTAACTTAAGGCATAAAGCATTGGATTTTTTGTGTAAAATGCTGTGTAGCACATTAGATATCAAGATTATTGGGGATGAGCTTATTGAATATAGATATGCTGCTGCAAGAAATTGCTGTAAAACAAAATGAACTCAATGAACTGATGAAGAATACCGAGAACTATATTTCTGAAAGGGTATTGGAAAAAAGCCGGGCACTTGATGAACTGATCGTGGCTTATTATGATTTTGTGGAAGAAGAAAATTGCAGCCATACTTAAATCTATAAAATGACAAGATATTTATATAAAAAGAAGAAAGATACAAGAATTAAGTCAAGATATATGATATTATTTATAATTGGAGAAGGGATAATGATTGGGATATGATGACAGGCAAAAGCGGTTATACGCTTCTGGTAGAGGGTATAGAAAAATATTATGTCTTATTGTTATTGTAAATATTCAATAAAACACAAAAAAAAGCATTGACATACTTTCCCAAATATGGTCTAATGAAAGTGGATGATAATCTTTAAACAGCATTAAAACATATACATAATTCTTTGAAAATTAAATAGCTCTTTTGTGATCCTGAGGCGCACATATAGACCTCAGGAGTGGACAAGGGAATCGGGTGAAAATCCCGGACGGTACCGCCGCTGTAAGCGCCGATAATCAACGCTCGTTGACGAAAGTCAGTCACTGGGAAACTGGGAAGGCAGAGCTTGATTGGCAGATTATTCATCTGCTAAAGCGTAAGTCAGAAGACCTACAAAAAAAGTATGCTGCCCTTTGGGCGGCAGAACCCGTTTCGCAGGAACACGGCTGCAACAATTGGATTTTATTGTTGCAGCCGTTTTTTGTTTGCTAAAAAAGTATAAGCAAGCTCGAATAGCGGCATGAACTATGAAATTCACATATGATAAAAAGAAAGGACTGATGCCCATGATCCAGTTGCAGCGTTCGTCCAGCGGTTGTGCAGCTTGGCGAACGGTAATTCAGAACTTGACCATAGCAGAAGCACAATGGAAAGAACCAAAATTTAAAAGAAAGGATTGAGTGTGATGAAAATGAAATCAAGAAAAGGTTTATTGACTTTGCTGGCACTGGTGCTTGTTTTCTCACTCACAGTAACAGCGTATGCCGCGTGGCCGAGCTTCCAGAACGACGCTGACAACAACGGTGTTATCCCCGTTTCCCCAGCACCGCCGACAGCTTCACCGACCGTTGCCGCAAATCAGTTAGCCAATAACTATGGAGGCGGGATAGACGCACCATCTGTTATTGATGACAATTGTATTGCGTACACGCTTTACAATGGAGGTTACGTCTTTGGTACAGCTGGCGGCGCTCGTTTGCAGGCTACCACGTTATCCTCTCCAACACCAGCAGTCTGGAATGTACAGCTTGATGCCACGGCAGACAATGTACCTCAACTGTCTACGCCTGTTTTAGTTGGCACCGACCTGTACGCGCTTACTACGGGCAGCACATCACTTTATGGTTCGTCAGCCTTTGACACTACGAATTGGACAGGCACCGCAACTATTAATAACATGAACAATACCGCAACTTTCCCAGCCAATTCCACGACCAATATTCGCAGCGTCGCAACAGATGTAACTTTTATTGCACCTACGACCAATATAACCACTGAGTTCACGTTGACTCCTGCGGTCAATGATGCCGCAACATATACAATAGAACTCTTAGATTCAGGTAACAGCGTAATTGCGACCCTTGTCAGCGGCGCTACTTTGTACGGCGGCTATTCTACGGCTCTCAACTACTACTCCGGTGCAGCGATTCCGGCAGGCAGTTACAAAATTAAGCTCACGATCACAACCGATGGAACTAACCCTATTGAGGTAACGGATATATCACTTTACGGTAGCGGTTGGAGCTTGTACTGCATTGATACAACGACAACGCCAGCGAATAATCCGTCTCCTATAGCGACCGGAGTGGGAGCAGCAAATACACCGATAACCCATTGCGGCGACTATCTCTACTTCGGTATCTACGGCGGTGTGCGTTCGTACTATCAGTACGATATTTCGACGCCGGCACTAAACCAATTTGCAGCCAGTGAAGATTTCTACTGGGCAGGCGCAACTACAGTTACTCTTGATGAAACCAACTACGTTGTATTCGGCAGCGATAGCGGAACGGTTTATTTGAGAAATGTAGCCAGTTTCGCATCTACTGGCACTACCAGCTCTCCCGGAGCCGGTCTGTCAATTACCCCCGGTGCAATCCGTTCGACTATCGTAAACGGCGGAGACGGCTACTATTATTTCACAAGCGCCGGTACGGGAACTAACGGATATGTGTGGAGGACCGCAGACTTCAGCACATATGCTGTCGTGCAAACGCCAAGTTTTTCAACAGTTAACGATACTTTAACCACTACCACAACCTCAACGCCGGTAAGGTCCGGTCTCGGCTACGTCTATGTAGGCTACAGCGGGGACTATACTGACTTCGTAACTCCAGCTAACAGCGGTCCAGTAGGCGGCGTTATAGGTGTTCCTACTGCCAGCTTCAGTACCGGAAACCGCTTCCAGGTATACGGTACAGCCGTAACCACAAATGTAACCGGAAACCCGGTGCAGTCCTCTCCGATTGTATGGACTGACGAGGAAGCTGACCCAAATCCCTTAGATTACATCTACTTCACTACAAACAGCGCTAACGGCGAAGGTTATTGCTACAGCTATGATGGCAGCACCCCTGCACAAGTTTGGGCAGCGGGCGGTACAAGCGGTAATCGTTATGCGCTGCAAGGATTCGCTTCGGGCTGCGGATATCTTGTATATGGCGATGATGATGTATATCTCTACGTTATGAACTAACGCACCGAAAGCGGAGCGGAAAAGAAACAATAATATTTGAAAGGAGGGAGAGGGCTGCGCCCGCATCCCTCGCCCTCTTTGTAAACTGCAAAGACAGACTAATCGACAAGAGGGCGAATGCGGACGCATTTGCCCTCTTGTCGATAAATGCTCAAAAATTTTAAAAGAATTTTATCTGTTTTGCTATTAGTTGCGTTATGTCTCTCGTTGATCCCTTTTCAACCTGCTTTTGCAGCCAGCACAGACTATACGATAACATTGACGACTGATGGATACGATGGCAAGATTAGTAATGTGTTATTCTATATGGGAGGTTCGGCGTCGCCATCCCTAGCGAAACGAGCGTTAAATATCCCGATTACGCATACAACTCAAGCCAGCAACATGATGTACATCAGAACCGATGTTCTGGACGCAGCTTTCGGTTTGTATGCGGTCAAGGTAACAATCGATAGCGAGTCGTATACACAGTTGATTAGTGACTTGGGTAGCTACAGTTCTGGTACTTATCTGTCGACAAGCCCTAAAGTATTAGCCGAAAGCGGTAGTCTCGCAAAAGTCTCTGTCTACTGGCGAGGTTCAAATAACCTCACCTTTAAGACAGACAACACAGGTGGAGCATTGGGCGGTAAGAATATTACGTTCCAGTATATTTTTACTCCGCCACAAACGCAAGGTTATGCTGCCTCAATCGCAGCCGGATTGGAAAACGGCTCTGCAACAGCAACAAAAATCGTCACTGAGGAGAACACTTGGCAGCTCACCGCGGAACCCGCCTTCGGCTATGTACTTGATTATTGGGAATACCGCACTGCAAAAGATAACGATAACTTCACAGGCGACTATATAAAGGACGCAGCGTCTTTCTGGCAAAACCAATACATGGTCACAATCAGTCAGGACACCGAATACCGCGCCGTATTTAAAAAAGGAAACTTTGTCCTAAAAGACGGGATTGTGGCTATAAAAGGCGGTGGCAGTGGCGGATATGCACAACTCGGCGGTGGCGACCCCGTGTTTGTAAGTAGCGGCGATAATCTAAAGGAATTTCAGCAGGCGCTATTCGGCGTGGTTTTCTATAGTGCCCATAATTTAACCGAATTATTTCCAACGATAAAAATTGCCTTGTATGCCGGCGATGTTACGGCTGACTTTGAAAGTGCAACGCCTTTTCAAACGTATGATGTAATATGGCCTAATAATCAATTACCCGCCAACACCCGAATATACTATATGCTTGGCGTTTCCGAGGTGCCGGGTATGGAAAGCGTCACCGTCGCGGTAAAGCTTGCCGACGGCGAGGACGAATGGGTATACAGAAACTATGCGTTGGGAGCGGAAATAGCACAAGATCCCTATAGAACACAAAGGCAAGCCGCATTAACCGAATTTAGAGATGAATATTTCATGAAATATGGAAACGATAAGTTCGGAAATGCGTATTTTACCAAAGATGACCCGAGAAATGAAAACTATATCAAATACAGCCGATACAGATTTTATCTGAGGTCTACATACAATACTTGCCTGCAAAATATCAAGAATGCAGAGAGCGCTGAAGCAATTAGTACAACTCTTGATGCATCTAAACTTGCTCTTGAAAAGGCCTCGCGCGGCATCGGCGGAGAGGCTATTGTTTGGGAAAAAACGCTGACAGTTGTACCGGAAGGCTCCGCCGCCATAACCGCGTGGTCGGCGGCATTAGAGACAGAATATCCCGGAGTCTGGACAATTTATAAGAGCGGAAACCCAAGCTACATGACGTTCGGCGCCTTTATAACAGGCGTAGCTACCGAAGGCGGCAAGGGCTCTGAAGACAGAAACCAATTAACCTCCAGTTACGGCTTATGGTATTACAATGGAAAATTCTCTGACCTTGGCATATCAAACTACTACATTAGTGACGGCGACTATATGTGTTGGGGCATATGGGATGTGGCTAGTGGCTGGAACTACGGCGTTCTGCGATACCACTTTACAGACAGTGAGCTTGCCGAAACATATAATATTACATCAGTTGACGATGTTAAAGCTCTCATGGACGCCGGCAATTTCTATTCCACATTCCCTAATATCAATTTTGGGCGCTACGGTCAGTTTAAGGAGCTGTCGGCAGATGAGCTTGCAGCTATACCGGTTATCGAAAAGATTAATGCAATCGGCACAGTAACACTGGACAGCGAAACGGCAATCACGGAAGCACGGGCGGCTTACGCTGCACTTGCAACCGATGGACAAAAAGCCGCAGTAAAAAATTACGATGTATTGCTAAGCGCGGAAGAAACATTGGCGGCGCTGAAGGCCGCCGCAGAAAACCCCACTGAATACTCGGAAGCCTTAAACGGTGCCCTCAACTACCTTGGAGCAATCGTAACCAACCCGACAGTGGGCAGTCAAAACGGCGAATGGGCGGTGCTGGCTCTGGCCCGCAGCGGCAGAGTTGACGCACAAAGCACATTTGCATTGACATATCTTTCAAACCTTGACGCTGCTTTAGCGGCTGGTAATGAGATTACCGCTGAAACCGATTATCAGCGTGTGACCCTTGCACTGACTGCCTTAGGCCTTGACGCTTCGGCATATAAAAGCCAGAACCTGACGGCGTCTTATTCCGCCTATGACGGTGACATGTTGTTCAACGCCAAAATATTCGGTTTACTGGCGCTGAATTCCAAGCCTTACACCTCATCGGCAACAAGCGAATATATTGACGGCATCCTCGCTGAGGTACTCCCTAACGGTGGTTGGAACTTATACGGCACAGGTGATGCCGATGTGGACATTACCGCAATGGCAATTCAGGCTCTTGCTCCGTATTACGACACCAATCAGGAAGTCAAGGATACGGTTGATGAGGCTATTGCCGTCCTGCAAGGACTGCAGGACAACGCAACAGGCGGCTTTAACGGCTACGATGGAGCGCTTTCCACCTCCAGTACCGCACAGGTGGTAACGGCGCTCACCGCTCTGGGCATGAATCCAACATCAGAAGACTGGACTGTTACAGGTGGCAAAACGCCGATGGCGGCGCTTGTGACCTTCTATAACGAAGACTACGGTTATTTCGGCGATACCACAACGGTACTAAACCAGATGGCAACCGAGCAAGCAGCTTATGCTTTGGTAGCTTATGATCGTTTCCTACACGGGGAAAATACCCTGTATAATATGTCGGATGTCTTTGCTCCAAAGTCCAGTGATGCAGGCGTTGAATCAATCACAGTAAGCTACGGCACCAGCGGAACAAGCAGCATGGTAGCAACTAAGGGCGAGGGTAACACCTTCAATGTCACCCTTCCTTACGGAACGACTTTGCCTACAGACCCTGAAGATATTATAGTCAAGAAGGCTCACCGCTGGGCTTCAATATCTGAGCTGGTGTCAGAAGGAAATAAGGGTGAAGTTTGGACATTCACTATTACTGCACAGGACGGTACATCACAAACCTATACATTGAATGTTACAATAGCGGCAAATCCCGCTGCTGGCAATATTGAGGCTGTAGCAGCCGCAAAGACCGCAATCGAAAGCCTGACCCGCTCTGTACCAATGGCGGTGGCAAACACGCAGCCTGCCATAAAGATATGGGCTGAAACAGGGATTGCAAGCCTCGAATTAAACGGCGTCAGCACGGCAGTTACCGTGAACACCGTCACCCCGGCAACCGCAGGAAACGCAGATGATAAAAACGGCATAGACGGCGAATTTATCTTGACAGTAAAGCTAACCAAAGGCGAAGGTGAAAACTTTGCCACCGACAGCGCAGAAGTCACAGGTGTTATTGGCGCCACCAAGTATATCTCCTCCAACACAGGAGTAAGCTCCGTCACCATAGACGGTAAAGCCGGCATAATCAACGGTACCACAATCACGGTGGTATTGGATTACGCTGAGGACGCAGTTTTGCCCACCACTCCTTCCGCCATAAGCATTGATACCTATGATGCGGATGCGGAGGTTAGCGAACCTTACACCGAGGATGATGGGGAAACATGGACCTTTACCGTCACCGCCGAGGATGGCACGACAACAGAAAATTATACAATCTACGTCAGCATTGCCGCAGGTCCTGCCGCAGGGGCACAAGCGGACATTGATGCAGCAATATCAGCCATCGACAATGATAGCTACAGCGTCTCCATGACCACAGCCAATACGGAAGAAGATGTCAAGAACTGGCTGGAGAATCGGATAGCAGCTTATCCCAGCGTCCAAGGACAGGATATAACTGTAACCACTGCAGTATACGGCTTTGAACCCGCTGTGATCGGTACATCAGAAAACAAAAGCGGCATAAATGGCAGCTTCAACTTTACGGTGGATCTTGAAAAAGAATATTCTACCGAAACTGTAACCGATTCTGTCTATGGCAGTACCACAGGAAGTGCCATCATCATAGCCACACCCTATAACTTGTCCACAGACAAAGGTGTGACCGGAATCAAAGTAAATGGCACAGAAGCCACGGCAAGCAGTACCTATGTATATTCTGTGATTCTGCCTTATAACGACGAAGCCGAATTACCTACTGAGGCCGAAGCCTTAGATATTACTTTGAGTAGTGAGCAGGCAACCTGCAGCACTCCGGTAACAACGGATGGCGGTGCGACCTGGACCTTCACCGTAACAGCCGAGGACGGCTCCACGACAAATTACACCGTCCATGTCAGCATTGGAACTAACCCTACCGCCGATGACAATGCGGCTGATATAGACGAAGTGAAAAACACCATAGCCCACAGCGACTGGAATGTGGACATGGACAGAGCCAATACTGAACAAACCGTCAGGGTTTGGGTGGAAACAAAGCTTGCCGGACTTGATTTACAAGATGCACAGGCAGAGGTGGAAATGGGTGCGGTTACCCCCGCCGTAGCCGGCACATCCGCGAATACTGATGGAACTGACGGCAGCTTCAGCTTTACAGTGACCCTGAACAAAGGCCAAGGACCGACTCAGGCCACAGGCAGCATAGAAGTAACAGGCACAATTATTGCCACTCCCTTTACCGGAGGGGGTGTAAAGCCGGATACAAACATCCGTGTCACCTTTAGACTTATCGGAGCTACAGAAGCAGAGAGCAATATAGATTTAAAATCAAATAAAGATTGGAAGGGCAGCGAATACCAGACCTGGATCAGAACAACTTCCTATACTCTGCCTGCAGGCAGCACAATGTACGATTTGTTTGTCAAGGCATTAGATGATGCAGGACTAAGCAGCTCCGGTGCGGATAGCAACTATGTCAAAACCATCTATGCACCATCCGCCCTTGGAGGATATAAACTATCCGAGTTCACCAATGGTAAATACTCCGGCTGGATGTATACGGTAGATGGAAAGCATCCCGGTGTGGGGCTGAAATCCTATAAGCTTAGTGAGGGAGACACCGTTATTTGGCACTATGTCAACGACTACCGTTATGAAGTCAATGACTGGTTTGACGATCCGAAATATCCGGCATTAGGTGACAGGGACACTTGGAACACCTGGCTGGCCGCTCCCGATGTCAATCCCAGTAAAGGCGGTCCTACCGGCGGCAATCCAGGGGGCACAGTTACACCCCCCGCAACAGGAGCAAACATCGCACCTAAGGTTACGGCAAAGGAGGGTGTGGCTGAAGTTACCATAAATCAGACCACCATCAATACTGCTATCGCCAACGCCAAGAAAAATAATCAATCAACGATCGTCATTACGCCGAACATCACCGGTGAGGCACAAAAGGTAAATGTTGAGTTGCCCAAGACCTCTATTTCATCCATGGTTTCTGAGACGGATGCGACACTGAAGGTTGAAACACCGGTGGGTACTATCTCCATACCACAGGATGCACTAACTGCAATTGCGACCCAGGCAGCAGGCAGTACCGTCACCATGAGCCTGGAATCGGTGGACAAATTCTCCCTGACTCCGACCCAGCAGGAAACGGTAGGCGACAAGCCGGTTTATGACATTTCCATTATGAGCGGCAGCAGCCATATCAGCAGCTTTAACGGCAAGAGCATCACCATTTCCTTGCCTTATACCCTGCAGGAAGGCGAAAGCGCCGATAGCGTCAAGGTGTGGTACTTAAATGATGCCGGTGAGCTGGAGCAGATGGATTGCAGCTACGATGAAAAGACCGGTCTGGCTACCTTCAAAACAGAGCATCTCTCCTACTATCTGGTCGGTGTGGAAGTACCAGAAGAAGTGAAGAAAGATGATTTCATCAACCCGTTCACTGATGTGAAAGAAAGCGACTGGTTTTATGAAGCCGTGAAATTTGCAGTGGAAAACAGCCTGTTCAAAGGTACCGGCGAAACCACCTTTAGCCCCAATGAGCCTATGACCAGAGCGATGCTGGTAACCGTACTGCACCGTTTGGAAGGTTTACCTGAGACGACAGGAGCAAATAACTTCACCGATGTGAAAGACGGCCAGTGGTATGCAAAGGCTGTCCTCTGGGCCAACGCCAACGACATCGTCGGCGGCTACGGAAACGGGCTGTTCGGGACGAATGATCCTATTACCCGAGAGCAAATGGCCGCCATCCTTTACCGCTACGCAAGCTATAAGGGTTATGATGTGACAGCTGCAACCGACTTAAGCACTTATACCGATGCGGTAGACATCAGCAATTGGGCGGAGAAGTCAATGAGCTGGGCCAATGCAGAAGGCCTCATCACAGGCCGCACTGCTACAACACTTGCTCCTGTGGGTAACGGTACCCGAGCAGAAGTTGCCATAATCCTGAAACGGTTTGTAGAGGGTTTTGTGGAGTCCTTTGTGGAGTAAACAAAGCCTTATGTAAAAGAATAAAAAGAACGGCAAAAAGAACAGACGGCGCACTTCCGTCGCAGGCTTACCCCTCCCGTATAGCCGGGAATTCTCTGCCGTGCATTGCCGGATTCCGGGTGGGAACAGGCTTCCAGGATTAACCTCACTCCCCTCGTTTATTTCGGGGGGAGTATTTTATTTGACAAAGGAGGCAGACCTGTGAAAGTAGCAGCTGAAAAGATTAAAATATATCGCAGCCGGATTGAGGAAGAAGCAAGCCGCGCATACCGGAGCGATGACCCAGGCGCAGTCAGCTGGTGCGATAGTGATTTGTGGAAAGAATATGACCCGGATTCCGATATGGGCAGGCAAGTTTATTTAAGCTATACCGATGAGGAATTTCTGGAACTGTTGCGGTCGGCAGTCCGACGCCTTGGGCGCAGTCCTACGCAAAAGGATATCTACTGTGTTTATCGCAGTTATCTGAGCAAGCGCTTCGGAAATTGGCCGAAAGCTCTGCAAAGGGCGGGCTTATATAAATAGGATAGCAAGGTATGACAAAATTAGGAGGTATAATTCATGAAAATACGGATAAGGGGCATCGCTCTTTTACTGGTGCTGATCCTGGTATTTACCGGACAAATCACAGCCTTGGCTGCCGAGGATCAGACAAGTGCTGCAATCAATGACACAGCGGCATATATTCATCAAACCGTCAAAAATCCTCAGGTGGATTCCGTAGGCGGCGAATGGGCCATCATCGGCCTTGCCCGTTCCGGCTATGATGTGCCGGACAGCTATTACGAAGACTATTACCGGACAGTGGAGGCTTATGTCAAAGAAGCTAACGGCATTTTGCATGATAAGAAATACACCGAATATTCCCGTGTCATCCTCGCCCTTACCGCTGCAGGCTATGATCCTACCGATGTGGCGGGATATGACCTGACAATGGCTCTGGGTGACTTTGAAAAAACCATCTGGCAGGGCATCAACGGCCCCGTCTTTGCCCTCATTGCTCTGGACAGCGGCAATTACGCCATACCTAAAAATCCGAACGCAGTTGTTCAAGCTACCCGTGCCATGTATGTAGATGAAATTCTGAAAAGGCAGCTTCTCGATGGAGGCTTCTCCCTCTTTGGCGGCAGTGAAGATGCCACAGACGCAGATTATCAAGCGGATCCGGACGTCACTGCCATGGCCCTGCAGGCTCTGGCAAAGTACCAAGACAGGGCTGATGTAAAAAAGGTAACGGAAGAAGCCCTTGCCTGCCTGTCAAAGCTGCAAAACAGCAAAGGCGGGTATGCCAGCTGGAACGAGAATAATGTTGAAAGCACAGCCCAGGTCATCGTTGCCCTGACAGAGCTGAGGATTCCTTTGGATGATCCGCGCTTTGTGAAAAACGGCAAAACACTGGTGGATAACATTCTGACCTTCTATGTCAAGGGTCAGGGCTTTCGACATACCGTAAGCGGCGACGGCGGCGAAAACCAGATGGCCACCGAGCAGGCATTTTATGCACTGGTTGCCGCACAGCGGGTACAGGAAGGTAAAAGCAGCCTGTATCGTATGACGGATGTGACACAATCCGAAGCCCCAGCCCAGGAGAATACCGGTATCGGATTGCCCGGCAAGCATGCCGATGTCAAAGCCATGGTCTTGGCCTATCCAGGCAAAACCTTTGATGATATCAGCAGCCATGCAGCCCGAACCTCCATTGAAGCTCTGGCAGCCCGAGGGATCATAAGCGGTAAAACCGAAAAGATCTTTGACCCGGATGCCACCATGACCCGTGCGGAGTTTGCCTCCATTATAATAAGAGGCTTGGGACTTCCCGGAAAGACAAGCGATGTTTTTGCCGATGTCTCGGCAAAAAGCTGGTACGCAGAAGCTGTAGGCTCGGCTTACAGCTATGGTATTGTAGCCGGCACCACTCCTACAACCTTCAACCCCAACGGAAGCATCACCCGTGAGGAAGCTGCCGCCATGGTTGCCAGAGCGGCCAAGCTTACTGGTATGGAAGCTTCCATGGCAGACAACGAGGTGCGGGATACCCTGGCTCAATTTGTGGATTATACATCTTCCTCCGGATGGGCACGGCCCTCCCTTGCTTTCTGTTACCGGGAGGATATTCTCTCCCAGGAAGATATTGATATTCGGCCAAAGGCAGCCATCAAACGCTATGAAGTGGCCGAAATGCTGTTTTCTATGTTGGAAGCGGCAAATCTTTTATAAAGGATACGATGAACTATGAAACAGCATAAAGGTAAAATCATTGCGGCCTTCCTTATTCTTTGCGTTCTTGCCGCAGCATATCTCTGGGGCGGAAATTATGCCGGAAAGGATACGCCCTACCAGGCGGAAACACCTTCCGGCACGGTGATGACGGAAAATTCACCAAGCTCGGAGTTGCCGGAGTTGCCGGAGCTGCTGGAAGTCGAAGGGGCAAAAAGCCTTGCGGAGGCTCCGGGTGATTTAGGGGCAAGGGGAGAAGCGGCAGAAACTGGTACAGACAAGAATACCCCGATGCCTAATGCGGCGGTGAAGCCCGCCGAAACAGAAAATCCGGAAACCTCCGCTCCTTCACAGGACGATCAGTGGAAGGATTCCTCCAAGGGTGTATCTGACGGTTCGGTATCCTATTCTGAGGAACAGGGCATGATCCTTGACGCGGAAACAAACAAGGACAAGTACCTCACCGACCCGGTGCCCGAGGGCAAGCCTGTCCCCGTGGAACCCCAGGATATGACTCCGGGAGAGGCTGCCTATGCCGCTACCCTGTCGGTACGCTGTGATACGATTTTGGACAATATGAAGCACCTTGACAAGGAAAAGGTGGAGTTAGTGCCTGAGGACGGAGTTATCTTCCCGGCAACAAAGGTAACCTTTTATGAAGGGGAATCGGTATTTAATGTACTTCAGCGGGAGATGAAGAAGGCTAAAATCCACATGGAGTTTCGCAATACTCCCATCTATAACAGCGCCTATATAATGGGCATTAATAATCTTTATGAATTTGATGTAGGAGAACTTTCCGGCTGGATGTATAAAGTCAATGATTGGTTTCCTAACTATGGTGTTTCCCGCTATCAGCTAAAGGAAGGTGATGTGGTGGAATTTGTCTACACCTGTAATCTGGGTCGGGATGTGGGCGGACATTACGCCACCAGAGGTGAAGAATGAAGGACACATTTTCCACTTATCATCCGGCTGTAAACTTCCTGTACTTTACCTTGGTGCTGTTGTTTACTATGTTTTTTATGCATCCGGCCTGCCTTGGCATATCGCTGCTGTGCGCTTTTTGCTATTCAGTTTATCTGAACGGTAAAAAGGCCTTGCGCTTTAATGTAAAATACATGCTGCCCATGCTGGTTGTTACAGCTCTCATCAACCCGGCATTCAACCATGAAGGCGGCACCATCCTTGCCTATCTTAGAGATGGCAATCCTTTGACGCTGGAATCCATTACCTATGGCATAGCAGCAGCGGTAATGCTTATTACCGTAATATGCTGGTTTTCCTGCTATAACGCAGTCATGACCTCGGACAAGTTTGTTTATCTCTTTGGCCGAGTCATTCCGGCTCTGTCCTTGATTTTGTCCATGACCTTGCGTTTTGTACCCCGCTTTAAGGCACAGCTTAAGGTGGTTTCAAACGCACAACGGTGCGTAGGACGGGATGTATCTAATGGAAGCCTTTTGCAGCGGGCAAAGAATGGTATCCGCATACTGTCCGTCATGGTGACCTGGGCTCTGGAAAACGCCATTGAAACGGCAGATTCCATGAAAAGCCGCGGATACGGTCTGCCGGGGCGCACGGCTTTTTCCATTTATCGCTTTGACAGGCGGGATAAAAATGCCATGCTCTTCCTGGCTCTTTGCGGCGGATACATCCTATCGGGGACTCTTATGGGCGGTCTTTACTGGCGCTATTTTCCTACGATGAAAGGTGTGGGACTTACACCCTACCCTGCCAGCCTGTATTTTTGCTATTTAGCCCTGTGCCTTATGCCAGTTGTAATCAATATGAAGGAGGATCGGAAATGGAAAGCTATACAATCAAAAATTTAACTTTTTCCTATCCTCAGAAGGGAAAAAAGGTATTCGACAATCTTTCGTTTTCCATTCGGCAGGGGCAGTTTATAACCCTTTGCGGCCCCTCCGGCTGCGGGAAAACCACCTTGCTGCGACAGCTTAAAACCGTGCTTGCACCCCATGGGGACCGAAGGGGAGAGATTTTGTTTGAGGGAATACCATTATCGGAGATTGACCAGCGTACTCAAAGCAGCCGGATCGGATTTGTGATGCAATCGCCGGACAACCAGATCGTCACCGACAAGGTATGGCATGAGCTGGCCTTTGGGCTGGAAAGCCTCGGCTTTGACACATCCGCCATCCGCTTAAAAGTGGCAGAGATGGCGTCCTTCTTCGGGATAGAGACCTGGTTTTATAAAAATGTCACCGAATTATCCGGCGGCCAGAAGCAGCTTTTGAATCTTGCCTCCATTATGGCCATGCAGCCATCGGTACTCATCTTGGACGAACCCACCAGCCAGTTAGACCCCATTGCGGCAGCTGAATTTTTATCTACCGTAGGAAAGATAAACCGGGAGCTTGGGATAACCGTCATCATGACCGAGCATCGGCTGGAGGAAGTATTTTCTTTGTCAGACCGGGTGCTGGTGATGGATGAAGGACGGTTAATCTGTGACGGTACGCCGGAGGATGTGGGCAGGCAGCTGAAGGAGAGGCATCACAGCATGTTTCTTGCCATGCCGGTACCTATGCGTGTCTATGCCGGCGTGGAAAACGACCTGCCCTGCCCCGTCACCGTAAGAGAGGGGCGCACATGGCTGGATGACTTCGCAGAAAAACAGCCCCTGGGTGAAGTGCTTGCTGCGGATGATCCGGTACATAATCCAATGGGTACCCCTGTTATTGAGTTTAATGAAGTGTGGTTCCGCTATGAAAAGGAAGCGCCGGATGTGGTGAAGGGGCTTTCTATGAAAATATATTCCGGAGAATTCTATGCCATCCTGGGCGGCAACGGCACCGGAAAAACCACGGCACTATCGTTGATTTCCGGCATCAACAAGCCCTACCGGGGAACGGTAAAAATAAATGGGCAGGAGCTATCTAAGATTGGTGACCGACAGCTTTTCAATCAAATGCTGGGGGTACTGCCTCAAAATCCTCAGGCCATTTTTGTGAAGAAGACAGTGCGAGAGGATCTTGTGGAAATGCTCTCGGAGCAGAAATTAACGAAGGAGGAAAAGGCCCACAGGGTACGGAAGATTTCAAAGCTATGCCGTCTTGATGATTTACTTTCCATGCATCCCTATGACCTCTCCGGCGGCGAACAGCAGCGGGCGGCTTTGGCAAAGGTACTTCTCTTAGAACCTAAAATCCTGCTTTTAGACGAACCTACTAAGGGGCTGGACGCTGAGTTCAAACAGGAATTTGCCAAAATTCTTCATGAGCTTTTACAAAAGGGTGTTACAATTCTCATGGTAAGCCATGACATTGAATTCTGTGCAAGATATGCCCATCGCTGCGCCATGTTTTTTGACGGTAATATAGTTAGCTGGGATGTCCCTCGCCGCTTCTTCTCCAGCAACAGCTTTTATACCACGGCCGCCAACCGGATGGCCCGGCACAAGCTCCCGACTGCAGTGACGGCGGAAGATATCATTATCGCCTGTGGGGGCGGTGGGGCGCCCTTTGAAATCAAACCTCCTGATGATAGCGACATGACCTCCGGGACTTCCTCAAGTAAGGAATTTGATGAAACAACGGAAGAAAAGGAAGCCGTACCAGCCTGTGAGGAAAAAGATAAAAAGCTTCCTCTTTGGCGTAAAATTGGCGTGCTTTTGGCAGGCTTAACCTTTCTGGCAACAGCTTTCTATGCAGCAGAAAGCATGGGTGACTTGTCAGCACTCCTGACGGAGGGTGACCTGTCTGCTGTAATGACCGGTAATGGCGCCGGCTTCTGGCGCTATGCCCTTATGATCCTTTTACTGGCAGCGGAGCTGGGACTGCTGGTTGCCCTGCTGGGTCGAAAGAAAAAAGTGATCGCCAATGAACAGGTAAAAGTGGATCAGCGAAAGCTTTCAAAACGCACCCTTTTAGCTATGGCGATGATCCTTATTGCCATTCCGCTGACTATCTATATCGGCATTTACTATCTGGGAGATAGAAAATATTATTTTATCAGCATGCTCATTATTTTGGAAACCATGCTGCCCTTTGCCATGGTCTTTGAAGGGCGTAAGCCCCAGGCAAGGGAATTAATCATTATTTCCGTGCTTTGTGCCATTGGTGTGGCAGGGCGGGCAGCCTTTTTCATGCTGCCTCAGTTCAAGCCCGTGGTCGCTATTGTGATCATCGCTGGGGTTACCTTTGGCGGAGAAGCGGGATTTTTAGTAGGCGCTGTCACCAGCTTTGTATCCAATATGTTCTTTGGTCAGGGACCATGGACAACCTGGCAGATGTTTGCCTTCGGCATCATCGGTTTCTTAGCGGGAATTTTGTTTCGCAAGGGCTTTTTACGCAGAAATACCATTGCGCTGTGTATCTTTGGCGGACTGGCTACCTTTCTCATTTACGGAGGAATCATGAACCCGGCGGCGGTGTTGATGTTCCAGGCAAAGCCTACTGTAGAAATGTTTTATTTGGCCTACCTAAGGGGCATTCCTTTTGACCTGGTCCATGCTGCGGCCACGGTGACCTTTCTATATTTCATCGCAAAACCTATGTTGGAAAAACTGGATCGGATCAAAGTAAAATACGGCTTACTGGAAAGCTGAGGCAATAAAAGTCCCGGTCAAAGTGACTGGTAAAAATATATAGCGAAAAGGGCAAACCTGTTGAAAGATAGGGACGCAAAACCATAGGGTCTAAGGTGCCAAATGCACTATGGCAGCCTGGTCGCCGCAGCAACTATGTTTACAAGTCTGCCCGTTATTAAAGGGGCAGACTTGTGTTTTTTAGGGGAAAAGTTCAGCAGGCTGGTTGGCGAAGGATCTTAATTTTAGAACAACAAGGCTGCCAAATTTCAACAAAATATGGCAATAATTTTAGCACATTACTGATTCTGTTGGTGTTTGACATTTTTAGCAAGTGAGGTGCCGGCAGATGAAAATTCAAA
>JGI24709J26583_10000700_pt1 | contig 28506 bp, 17 predicted proteins | sample BioPla2DNA1_FD_26583 | JGI IMG/M metagenome (IMG submission 26583) | reverse complement strand
TGCACAAATGTATTTTGACAGTGCTATATCATTGGTTTCTAAAGATATTCCTGATTTTACAACATATTTTCGCCTTTCACAAAATCTTAATCAACTCGTATCATACCTAAATGTTATCACAACACAAGACAGTCTGCAGCGTATGGCAAGAATGTCCGAGAGCGAACGAAATTCATATATCGACAGAGCTATTGCTGAATTGACAAAAAAAGAACGAGAAGAAAGAGCTCGCGAACAGATGGATAGAGTAGCTGCATCGCAAATGCAACAGCAAAGTCGGTTTGTAGATCAAACCACTCCATCATCGGGTGCGTGGTATTTCTACAATCCAAATACATTGTCGTCTGGTTCAATGTTGTTTCAATCAAAATGGGGAAACCGTGTTTTAGAAGATAACTGGAGACGTTCCGACAAAGCATCTACGGGAGTAAACCTGTTTTCAGACGAGTCTATTGTCGCAAGTACCACTGCTGAGAGTCGTGAAACCGATAATACAAAACGCGAATATTACCTCCAAGATGTCCCACTAACAGACTCCGCCATGGCTGTTTCTGATAGTATTATTCATGAGGCAATGTTTATGGTAGCCGGAATATATAAGGATAAAATAGAGGATTTACAAAAAGCGCAAGAAGCATATCTTAATTTACTAAATCGATTCCCCGAAACCGAGCATGAGCTTGAGAGTTGGTACCACCTGTATCGAATATATAATACTTTAGGCGATAACTCAAAATCAAATATTTATAAACAGAAAGTTATTAATAAATATCCGTTAAGCAAATATGCACAATCAATGACCAACCCAGATTTCTTCAAGCAAGAAGCTTCTAAAGAGCAAGAGTCTAGATTTTTATATTCAACTACTTATAAACAATTTGAAAAAAATCAGTACGATAAGGTCATTACAAACGCCGATTTTGCCGACTCTCTATTTCCGGGAAATCCTTACCAAACAAAATTCGCTTTACTAAGAGCAATATCAATTGGCAAAACAACAGATTCTGCAAATTTTGTTGCTGTAATCGACAACTATATAAAATCATACCCTGATGCTCCCGAAATGGCTCTCGCAAGGGATATCAAAAATTATCTAACAGTTCCTCAGAAAGAGCCAGAAGGCGTTGTTAAAACTGAAGAAGAAGGGTTGTTGGCAGAAGATGGAAAGCATGATGAAAAATTTGTTGAATATATATACAACCCTCAAGCAAAACACTATTATGCTGCTATAATTTTTACAAAAAGGGCAAATACGAACAGAATAAAATTCAATATATCAAATATGAATATTGACTACTATTATATGTTTGAATTCAATGTAGACAGTGAGTTTTTCACTACCGAAACAGACCTAATAACAGTTAAAGACTATAAAGACGGACATACTGCAATGAACTATTATCACTCTGTAATATTTGTTGATGAAGTATTTTCAGATCTCACACATTCAGATTATATACAATTTGTTATTAGCGAAGATAATTACAGAAAACTTATGGAAACCAAATCAATAAATACATATTTTGATTTCTTTAAATCGTCATACCTAAAAAACTAACCATAAGTCTAAAACATTGATAATAAAGCTCTAAATAGATTATTAAAATGCCAAACAGTATTAAAATATTGTGGATTGATGATGAGATTGAATTCTTGAAATCACACGTTATTTTTCTTGAAACAAAAGGATATTCAATCACAACCATTAACAGCGCAATCGACGCATTAGAGCTTTTGAAAAACGAGAGTTTCGATATAATTTTTCTTGATGAAAACATGCCGGGCATGTCGGGTCTTGAAATGCTTGACCAATTGAGAATAATACTGAACGAAACTCCGGTAATAATGATTACTAAGAGCGAAGAAGAACGACTAATGGAGAACGCTTTGGGTAGCAATATCAAAGATTATCTGATAAAACCAGTGAATCCCAATCAGATACTAATGGCTATTAAAAAAATTGTTGAGCACAAGAAGTTAGTCTCTGAAAAAACTACTACCGATTATCAAACCGTTTTTCGCGAACTTGGTACAATGATTTATGAATGCAAAAAGCATTCAGATTGGTTTGAGGTATATAAAAAAATAGTGTGGTGGGAGCTTGCACTGCAAAAGACTGATTCTCCGGTAGATATGCAAGAGGTCCTGCAAATGCAAAAAGAGAGTGCAAACACCGAATTTGCAAAATATATAAAGAAAAACTACGAAAAGTGGTTTAGTTCTGATAGTGACGACCGCCCAATACTCTCGCCCAACGTCTTAAAACACTATGTGTTTCCACACATCGGCAAAGAAAAAGTGATGATACTGCTAATCGACAACCTGCGTTTTGACCAATGGTTAGCCATAAAGCCTTTGATAACAAGATATTATAAGGTGGAAAACGAGGCAATGTATTACAGCATTTTACCAACAGCCACTCAATATGCCCGCAATTCATTATTTTCCGGCTTAATGCCAGACGGAATTAAGCGCATAATGCCCGATGCTTGGCGAGAAGAAGATGATTTGAAAAACGACCATGAAAGCGACTTGTTCAAAAGTCACCTCTCTAGAAACGGCATTACCGAACCATTTTATTTCGAAAAGGCAAGTAACATAAGGTCTGTACGTAAAATAATAGAGAACCCCGGCAGATTTGTTGAAAATCAACTATCTGTATTGGTTTACAACTTTATTGACATGTTGTCACACGCCCGAACCGATTCCGAGTTTGTCAAAGAGCTGGCATCGACAGAGCCCGCATACAGAAACCTTACGCACTCATGGTACGAACACTCGCAACTAAACAAGCTGATCGAATTCTTATCAGAAAACAGTATTCGCCTTTTTATCACAACCGACCATGGTTCAATAAAAATCAACCGCCCAGTAAAAGTTATAGGAGACCGTGACACCACAACCAATCTGCGATACAAGTACGGAAGAAATCTCAATTATCCTAAAAATGATGTTTTTGAAATAAACAAGCCCGAAGCTGTTGGCTTACCACGCTTTAGTTTAAGTGGGAATTACATTTTCTCCTGCGGAAACGACTTCTTTGCATATCCCAACAACTACAACTATTATGTTAACTATTTCAAAGACACATTCCAACACGGTGGAGTGTCACTTGAAGAGATGTTAATTCCAATCGTTTCACTGGTTCCGACAAAATAAAACTTTCAGATATGTCAGAAATAATCATAGAAAACCTAAAAGTTTTACCCGTCCGAGTTGAACAACTAATAAATGAACTAAAACCACATAGTAACATTTGGGCTTTTGATGCGCCAATGGGAGCCGGCAAAACAACAATAATTCGTGAGATATGTGCGCAACTACAAGTAACAGACAATGTTACAAGTCCAACATTTAGTATTATCAATGAGTATAAAACAAAAGAGGGCAGATATATTTACCACTTTGACTTTTACAGACTTAACAAACTAGAAGAGGCAATAACAATAGGTGTTCAGGAATATTTTGAAAGCGAAAATTTATGCCTGATAGAATGGCCCGACATTATTCTTCCAATCTTACCTGAAAGATATAACTTAATTAAAATTAATGCTTTAATCAATGATACTCGAGTGTTAACTTTGGAAATAAATAAAATATAACATTTCTATTTCTAGTTAAAAAACTCATCTTCATAAACATCAACCTCTTCCTCTTTTGTACCACAGTCAAGACTATAAGTAATTGTTTCAGGCTTTTCAAAAGTATCTGTCGGATAAATATTTAGCGAAGGATCTGCATACACCTTCTGAATAAACAAAGCAAATACAGGCAATGCCATATTTGCTCCCTGCCCAATACTTAAATTATCGAAATGGATTGACCTCTCCTCCCCTCCTACCCAAACTCCACAGGTAAGTTTTGGAACTATAGCCATAAACCAACCGTCTGAGTGATTATTAGTAGTTCCGGTTTTAGCAGCTATTTCACCATTAAGATTATATCTTAATCTCAATCTTACGCTTGTTCCCTGATTAACAACACTTTTTAGCAAATCTATCATTAAGTAAGCTGCATTTTTCGATATCGCCTCATTTTTTACTGCACTAAAGGTTGACAGGACGTTGCCATTTTTATCCTCAATTTTTGTAACAAAAATTGGTTCAACATGTATCCCTTTGTTTGCGAATGTCCCGTATGCACCAACCATTTCATATAAAGATATATCAGCAGAACCTAAGCAAATGGAAGGAACTTCCGGAATGTAGCTATGAATTCCCATTAACTTAACCACATCTATAACTGCCTTTGGCTTAAACTGTTGCATTAACCATGCTGATATATTGTTTTCCGAGTTAGCTAAACCCCATTTCAATGTAACCATTTGACGATCATATTTGGAACTGCCAGAGCTTTGTGGCGTCCATGTATCGCCCGTAGGAAGTAAAAATGTAACCGGAACGTTAGGCACTTCATAACAAGGAGTATATCCCTCCTGCATTGCTAATGTGTACAAAAACGGTTTAAAGGTTGAACCAACTTGCCTTTTCCCACTCTTAACAGCATCATATTTAAAATGCTTGTAATTAATTCCACCAACATAGGCCTTTATCTCTCCTGTATGGTGATCCATAGCCATAAAACCACAGTGCAAAAAGTGCTTGTAATATTTTATCGAATCAAGGGGCGACATAACTGTATCTACATCACCACGATACGAAAATACTCTCATTTCTGTTTTTGTGTTGAAATTATCTAAAATTTCATCCCAAGTCATTCCAGATTTATTAAGTACTCTATATCGTTCACTACGACGAATTGACAACTTAATAATATGATCAACCTCATCTGGAGTTAGCTCATTTGAATATGGGGCAGTCTTACTATATCGTTTTTCTGCTCTAAAAGCAGGTTGTATCTCGTAAGCTAAGTGCTCAAATACAGCATCCTCTGCATACTCCTGCATTTTAGAATTTATGGTAGCATAAATCTTCAATCCATCACGATACAAATCATATTTTGAGCCATCTGGCTTAAAGTTTTTATTACACCATCCAAACAAAGGATCTGTGTTCCAAAGGTCAGCATCTCTCTCGAAACTCTCTGGGTTTCGATAATTGCGTTCATACGGATTTTCTGCACTTATATACATTCGAAGCATTTCGCGAAAATAGGTGGCTAGTCCCGCTGTATGATCTAACAAATTATAATCAAGCTCTATAGGGAGTGACGAAAGCGAATCATAATCATGTTTCGACAAATATCCGTATTTAACCATTTGAGACATCACAACGTTTCTACGTTGCGTAGAGCGTTCTGTGTTTCTTACGGGATTATACATAGAAGGTGCTTTTAAAAGCCCAACAAGAACTGCTGCCTCCTCAACTTTAAGAGTTTTAGGCGATTTGTTAAAAAACGTACGAGAGGCCGAACGTATCCCAAAGGCGTTACCACCAAAGGAAACTGTATTTAAGTACATAACCATAATCTCCTTTTTGGTATAGTTGCGTTCAAGTTTAACGGCAGTTACCCACTCCTTAAATTTAGCTATACTAAGGTGCGCCATACGTCCTATAGAACTACGGTGTTCTGCTGTGTCACGAGGAAAGAGATTTTTTGCAAGTTGTTGAGTTATTGTGCTACCTCCACCCTTGTTTGTTCCTGTCATTACCCCCACAAATACTCTAACCAATGCTATTGCGTCAATCCCTGCGTGTTTTTCAAATCTGTAATCTTCCGTAGCTAGCAGCGCTGTTACCAAATGAGGAGACAACTCATCAAACGTTGCATATGTTCTATTTTCAATAAAATATCCCCCAAGAACGATATTGTCTTCAGAAATAACCTGAGAAGCTATATTACTCTTTGGATTCTCCAAATCCTCAAAGCCAGGCATAAAACCCATAGCACCTGAGCCTATTAAAAGGAGTATTACAAAAAATATAACAATTGGCGAGAATACAATTAAATATATTGCCATTATAGACCTCTTGCTCATATACTTATAATTTTTCTATTTAATATAATATATGTTGATAATTTCAATTCACTAAGCCAACGCTTTAGACATAATAACGCTATTGTTTTTTCGTATCAGTTATTAAAACAATAATATCTTGGATGACAAATATAGCACAAAATACATCGTAGACTTATTTTAATCGTGTTATTTATTGAATGTGTCAAAAATAAATATATCGTTTTACACCCTGACTATTCGACTATTAAACACATTTTATACGTTGCAAAGCACAATAAACTAGTTTTAAAATAAAGTTTTTAAACAAAAAAAGTCTAAAGAGTAATTTTAAATCTCTTATTTTTGCATCAAAAAAAATTGAAGAATAAATTTGAAATAACAATTCGCTTGTTGTGTCAAAATTTTTTAGTCTGTCAAGATATTACTCTTATAAAACCAATAACAATTAAACTGCTAAATGAAGAACCTTGTAATTGTAGAATCACCAGCCAAAGCAAAAACCATTGAGAAATTTCTTGGTAAAAATTATACCGTTAAGTCAAGTTATGGACATATACGCGATTTGTCTAAAAAAAATCTTGGTATTGATATAGAGGATGGATTTATTCCCAATTATGAAATAGACTCGGGTAAACAAAAAATAGTTACAGAACTCAAGGAGAGTGTTAAGAAAGCTAATATGGTATATCTCGCATCTGATGAAGACCGCGAGGGAGAAGCAATAGCGTGGCACTTAGCCGAAGTTCTAAAACTTGATAATAAAAATTCTAAAAGAATTGTTTTCCATGAAATTACACCAAAAGCTATTGAACATGCAATAAAAAATCCACGAGACATTGATAAAAATCTTGTCAATGCTCAACAAGCACGAAGAGTACTCGATCGTTTAGTAGGATTTGAAATATCACCTCTGCTTTGGCGTAAAATCAAGCCTTCATTGTCAGCAGGACGAGTACAGTCTGTTGCTGTTAGGCTTATCGTAGAAAGAGAACGCGAAATACAAAATTTCAAATCAAGCTCAAGTTTCAAAGTTATCGGACATTTTATTTGTCACAAAAACAATCAAGACTACTTGATTAAAGCCGAATTGAACAAAAGACTCAATGAAAAAGAGGTAAAAGAGTTATTAAAATCATGCTCTGATTATCAGTTTTCAGTCAGCGAAATACAAACAAAACCCGCTCGTAAAACACCAGCAGCTCCATTTACCACGTCAACTCTTCAACAAGAAGCCAGTAGAAAATTTGGATTCTCGGTTTCACAAACAATGGTAATTGCACAAAGATTATACGAGAACGGGTTTATAACATATATGCGTACCGACTCAACAAATCTCTCCGAAGATGCCTTAGCTGCAGCAAAAAAACAAATAACCTCTGTGTTCGGGCAAGAGTATTCTCAAACTCGACGCTACACAACAAAAGCCAAAGGAGCACAAGAAGCACACGAAGCTATACGACCAACATATTTCCAAAATCAAAGCATAAAAGGAAATGCTGCCGACCAGAAACTATACGATTTAATATGGAAACGAACTGTAGCCTCACAAATGAGCGATGCTATTATTGAAAAAACCACCATTACCATACCATCTCCGAAAAAAGAGTACAAATTTATCGCTATAGGAGAGGTAATCAAATTCGATGGATTTTTAAAACTGTATATAGAGTCGTACGACGATGAAAATGAAGATAAAGAGGCAGAACAAAATATTGGTCTTCCTCCAATAAAAGAGGGACAACCACTTACCAATTCGTTAATAGAGGCGACAGAAAGATTTTCTCAACATCCACCAAGATACTCAGAAGCAACATTAGTTCGCAAACTCGAGGAGCTTGGTATTGGAAGACCGTCAACATACGCCCCAACAATTTCAACTATTCAGCAACGCGAATACGTTGTTAAAAAAGATCGTGCTGGAGAAAAAAGAAAAATTAAAATTATCAAGTTACAAAACAAAGTAATCAAAGATATAGAGAAAACCGAAACTTATGGAGCAGAAAAGTCAAAACTGTTCCCAACTGATATCGGGATAGTTGTAAACGACTATTTAGTTGATAAATTTGAAAATATTCTTGACTACAGTTTTACTGCCAATATCGAAAAAGAGTTCGATAGATCGGANTGCCGCAGGCACATTGCAGTGGGATCAAATGTTAAACGAATTTTATACTCCATTTCACGAAACTGTTGTGAAAGCAAGTACTGAAAAGGATAGAAAACGTGTCGGAGAAAGAATTCTTGGAACTGACCCTAAGAGCGGAAAACAAATATCAGTGAAAATTGGGCGTTACGGAGCAATGGCGCAAATAGGAACATCTGACGATGATGAGAAACCACGATTTGCAGCATTAAGAGCCGACCAAAGTATTGAAACAATAACACTTGAGGAAGCCCTGCAACTATTCGCTCCTCCTAAAAATTTCGGTACTTTTGAAGGGTACGAAATCACATACGGTTCAGGACGTTTTGGGCCATATCTAAAACACAATGGACTTTATTATAGCATTAAAAAAACCGAAAATGTTGATGACATCGATAATAAAAAAGCTATAGAGATAATATTAAACAAACGAGAGACAGATGCTCAAAAAATCATAAAAACATTTGAAGAAAACGCAGATATAAAAATTTTGAGAGGAAGATTTGGACCATATATCTCATATCAGAAAAAAAATTATAAAATTCCAAAAACACAAGATCCCGAAGAATTATCAATCGAATCATGTTTTGAAATCATAAATAAACAAGATTCTGCCAAAAAAACCGAAAAGAGCAAAACAACAAAAACCACAAAAACCAAAAAGGGTACATCAAAAAAATAAGTCTAAATGTTTGAGTTAAAAGATTTTTTTAAACAGCCAGAGACAGAAAGCATAGAGAAGTCAAGTAATTCAAAAACGAAAATACACAAGGCTTGGGAAAACGGATATGATATTTCCAATTTCAAGATGGCAATTGTGGGTATTTCAGACAACAGACATATTGAAAAAATTAATAATCAGCAGAATAAAACATTACAGCAGATACGACAACATCTGTTTGAAATCTTATTGCCTAATAGCAAGCTATTAGTTGATTTAGGAGATTTAATTGAGGGCAAAACTGTAAAAGATTCGTATTATGCATTATCTCAGGTTATTACAACATTACACTCAAAACAAATAATACCATTAATAATAGGTAGTGGAGACGACTACATATACGGAATTCACTTGTCTCTAAAAGAGTTAAACAAAAACATGAAACATGTACATATCGACTACCAATTTGATAATAAGCAAAATAGAACAAAAGTAATCGATAGAGATAACTATTTTTACCACGCAAGCAAATTAGAGAAAACTATATCAGAAATTAGCATCTTGGGTACACAAGCCTACTATTCTGATTCTGAAGACTTCTCTAAAAACAATAAGATTATGTTCTCCTCTCACCGATTAGGGTGGATAAGACAAAATCTATTCGATTCAGAGCCACTGCTTAGAAATGCCCATATAGTCACATGTGACATGAACTCAATTAAAATATCCGATAATCCTGCCAACTATTTAGGAATGCCTAATGGATTTTACGCTGAAGAAATCTGTCAACTTGCTTGGTATGCAGGATATTCGGGTCAAACATCGGTTTTTGGTGTTTTTAATTATTTCTCAGATTTCGATTTTAGGGATACTGGCAGTAAACTTATTTCCCAAATAATATGGCATTTTATTGATGGGTATATGCAAAATCCAAGTGAAAATCCCGAAAATGGATTAAAAAATTTCGAACAATTGCATGTTTTTTGTGAAATAATCTCAACAGATCTACTGTTCATAAAAAGCAAAAAAACTAATAGATATTGGTTAATGATAGAAAACAGGCAAGAAAAAACAAAAAGTATTTTTCTTCCAATATCAAAAAATGATTATTTAGAAGCTGCTGGCAACAAAATATCAGATCAAATAATACACTACTTATCAAACAATAGCTAAATTAACAGGCGAAATGTTTTATAAAATAAAATTTTCGCATTATTATTGCGTTAATAATTTTATCGACAAACAATTATTCATTATGTTTGCACATAAAATTATTTTTTATTTACTTTACCGTCTTGAACGATGTAAAGTTTATGAGTTTTAACATGAATCTCGCAAAATGAGGACATATATAACCACCATACTCTTGTTTGTGTCAGTGATAGTCGTTGGACAGCAGTTGCCGCAGTCGACTTTTTTCAATTATGACCACATGACAATAAACCCTGGATACGCTGGGACTCAAGAAGGTGTATGTATTAATGTACTCGCTAGAAATCAATGGATGGGATTTGAAGGAGCACCAGCAACTCAAAAATTTGATGTTCATACGCCTTTCAAACTCTTTGGGCTTGAACATGGTGTAGGATTAGCACTGTTCAATGACAAATACGGATTTGCAAATGATATTAGCTCCACCCTTTCTTACGCTTTTTTAAAAAATATAGGTTTCGGTAAATTAGGAGTAGGTGTAGGATTTGGGTTAAATAATCAAAAATTAGAAGGAGAATGGGAACCACCACAAATCGGACAAGACAATCTTATTCCAACTGCATCGGCAAAAGGAAAGTTAGCGTTTTCCTTTAATGTGGGGGCTTTTTACAAAACCTCGAATGTGTTTTTAGGATTATCGGTAATGAATGTAAACGCTGGGGATATGTCTTACAAAGATAACACTGGAGTAACAAAGTACTCTTATCTAGTAAGACATTATAACATAACTGCCGGGTATAATTACCAACTTTCAAATCCACTTTTTGAAATAGAACCTGCTGTGCTAATATCAACAATAGGGAGTTCTACACGAATAAACATTAACGGTACACTTCGTTACAGAGATAAAGTATGGGGTGGTGTTGGTTACAGAAATACTGACGCAATAACAACATTTATAGGTGCAGAATTTTTAGAAGGATTACTTTTTGGTGTAGCTTATGATATAACTACGTCAAAAATTGCTAAATTTGACGACGGATCCGTCGAGATCTTTTTAAGATATGTTTTTAAAATTGGAATTGAAAAAGACCATTCTAATTACAAAAGTATCAGGTTTTTATAAGTACGATGTAAAACAGCTGAAATATGAAAAAATTATTTTATTTATTTATAGCAACAATTTTCCTTTACTCATGCAGTAATACGGACACGGGCGAGCTAACGGGAGTTTTGGACAGAGCACCTGTATATAGCTACGATCCTTATGGTATGGTGTTAATCCCACAAGGTAGTTTTGTTCAAGGTTCAGGAGATGAAGACCTTCCATGGTCTTTAAATGCTGAAGCAAAAACGATTTCAGTAGCTGCTTTTTGGATGGACGACACAGAAATCACAAACAATGAATATCGTCAATTTGTATATTGGGTTCGAGACTCAATTGCACGTCTTGAGATTTCAAACAGTGGAGCTATTGACATTGAAGAAGCACGTGTCGCTTATAATTCGCTTGATCAAGACCTTAGAGTTGAACCGTACAATATTGAGGATCAAGATCTACCACTAAATTGGGAGTACGATATCCCTTGGACTGGTGAAGATCAAGAAATGTGGGACGCATATAACGTTGTAAAAGAAAAACTTTTTTACCCTAGCGAGGAACGCTTTACCCGTTTTATTGGTCGCGAAGAAATCGACACCAGAAAATTAATTTTTGAATACTCTTGGATTGATTTCAACCAAGCTGCACAAAAATATTTACTTGACGGGAAAGTTAGACGTAGAAACTATAGTGCCGAAGTTCTTGAGACTAAAGACTACGAACCAGATAAAGAAACAAACGTGCTTAATGCACAAGCTGTTGAAGAAAGATACGTGAACAGAAAATCATTCATTCAACGCAATCGTATTTTGGTTTATCCCGACACGCTAGTGTGGGTTGGTGACTTCTCATACTCCTATAACGAACCTTACGCATCAACATATTTTTCTCATCCAAACTATGATGATTATCCCGTTGTTGGTGTAACATGGGTACAAGCTACCGCTTTCTGCATTTGGAGAACAAATCTTATGACTAGCTATTTAGTAAGACAAGGAAATGCAATAGCCCACGACTACAAGCTTCCAACAGAGGCAGAATGGGAATATGCAGCACGAGGAGGTCTTGAACAAATGATGTATCCATGGGGAGGATATTATACACGAGACGCTAATGGATGCTTTCTGGCAAACTTTAAAGGAGTACGTGGAGATGTAACTAAAGATGGGGCATTCTATACAAGCGAAGTCGGATACTACGATCCTAACGACTATGGATTATATGACATGGCAGGAAACGTTGCAGAGTGGACGCGCGATGCTTTTGATGAATCAGCGTATAGCTACACTCATGACTTAAATCCATCTTATGAATACAATGCCAAAAAGGATGATCAACCTGTTTTAAAAAGAAAAGTAGTACGTGGTGGCTCTTGGAAAGATATTGCATTCTTTCTACAAAATGGAACCCGTACATACGAATATCAAGATACTGCAAAATCATACATAGGGTTCAGATGCGTACGCGCCCACATGGGAACTGCACCAGCTGTATCCTCTAAATCAAATGTTTACTAACTAATTTAAAACTGTATCATATGACACTTTCTGAATTTATTGCGAGTAAAACCTACAAAAATATAATGAAATTTGTTTACGGTTGGGGTGCAGCTGTAGTAATTGCTGGAGCTTTATTTAAAATTATGCACTGGCCAGGTTCCGGAATAATGCTTGTTACCGGGATGGGCGCAGAAGTACTTGTGTTCTTTCTGTCAGCATTTGAACCTCTACATGAGGAAGTTGACTGGACTCTTGTTTATCCCGAACTAGCCGGAATGACAGATAACTTTGAACCCATTGATAGATCTAGCAGAGATAGCAGATATCAAGACAACCGGTTAATGAATGTCAGCTATGCTCCTCCTGCACGTCAGGAACAATTTGACTATGAGCACTCTGGTCAACCCCCTGTAGGTCATTCAGCACCCTCTGGTTTTTCAGGTTCATTCACAGGTGAAGGTTTAAAAGGCTTACAATCAATCGAAAAATTTGATTCGATGCTTGCAGGAGCAAATCTTACACCTGAAATGTTTGAAAAACTTGGAGAAGGAATACATAAAGTTGGAGATATTGCTAATAAGTTTCACAATATCGAAGAAACACTTGCTGCAACAGATGGATTTGGTTCAAATATTTCTGGAGCCTCTAAAGCTGTGGAAAATCTTTCCGCTGTATTTAACAACAGTACAGATGTACTAAAAGACTCCGTAGGAACATTATCAGAATCTTACATTCGCTCATCTGAAATGATTACAAATACCGGTGAGACTGTATCCGGAGCCGTCCAAGACGGAATAAAAACAATGGTTGGTGCACTAAACAGTGCAGGAAGCAAGCTTATTGAAAGCATGAATAACTCAGAAGCAGAGATGCGCCAAGTTTACCAAACTATGATCAATGAATTAAATAAAACTGCAGAAAACGTCAGAGATTCTTCTAAAGGATATATGGACAACGTTGAGCTACAGAACAAAAATTTATCTCAAATCAATTCATTGTACGAATTACACATTCAAAATATTACTCAATACACTAACTTAGTTCAAGATTTATCAGGAAAAGGAAGTCAAATGGTAGAAGGCTTCAATGAAGGATTACAGCATACATTAGCATACCGTGATGAATTAGCAAAGTTGAACAATCAGCTAGTACAACTTAATGAAGTTTATGGTAGCATGCTTTCAACTGTTACTGTTAACGAATAGTAGAAAGAAATAATTATGGCAGCTGGAAAAGAAACCCCAAGACAGAAGATGATAGGTATGATGTACCTATTTTATACGGCTATGTTGGCAATGAACGTTTCCAAAGATGTCCTTAACTCTTTTGTTTTAGTAAACGACAGTCTCACAGTAACTGTTGAAAACTTTACTGATAAGAATCAGAAAATATATTCCGATTTTGAAAAACAAAAAGCGATTAATGAAACCAAGGTTGCCAAATGGAATGACTTAGCGCAAGAAGTTAAAACAAAAGCTGATGAGTTGTCTGATTATGTAAAGGGAATTAAGGTCGAGTTAGTTGTAGCAACAGAAGGTGAAGAATCCCCTGCAATTGAAAATGGAGACGTTATAGCTAGTCTAATTGAGGCTAAGGATAATCTTTTTGTCGGTGACGAGATCATGATTGGACCCACACAAACTGGAAGGGGATTAGATCTTAGAAACAAAATAGATGATTTTAGAAATTATCTATTTTCATTAGTTCCTGACATAGAAAAGAATTCAGTTGTTCGAGGCTCAATTTACAAGAACTTAAATACAGACCCACCACCACCAAAGGATGGAGCTCAAGTTACGTGGGAGAATGCACAATTTGCACACATACCCTTAGTTGGTGTCATAACTATGTTAACTAAAATACAAAGTGATATTAGAAACGCCGAGGCTGACGCATTAAGATTCCTATATGGTCAAATTGATGAAAGTGAATTTAAGTTCAATAAACTTGAAGGTTTGGTTATGCCAAAAAGTGCCATGGTTATTAGCGGTGAAGAGTTTACTGCCAGTGTTTTCATAGCAGCACGTGATAGCACACAAGACCCCAAAATATACGTTGGAAATTATGAAAAAAATGCTCAAGGCGAATATCAAATGAAAGGTGATTACCAAACGTTAACTATTGAAAACGGTGCAGGTATTTACAGAACCGTAAGCAGACGCGTTGGCATTAATGAATGGGGTGGATTAATTGAAATGACTGCACCAGATGGTAGCATCAAGCGATATCCTTTTAAAAACTCATTCCAAGTTAATGAACCAATGGCCATTATTTCAGCTTCAGCAAACACAGTGTTTTACTCTGGTATATCAAATCCATTAGAAGTGTCTGTACCCGGGATACCTGCAAACAAGTTGTTCCCAACACTTACAGGTAGCGGGCGATTACAGAAGAAAGGCAATAATTGGGAAGTAATACCATCTAGCTCTGGAGGAAAAATAAAAATTTCACTCGCAGTTGAGGTTGATGGAAGAAGACAAACTGTGGGTCATAAAGAGTTTAGGACATTACCTGTTCCGCCACCAACAGCTAAAATTGCAGGTTTGTCAGGAGGTAATATTTCGAGAAATGTATTACTCAATGCAGGTAGAGTTGATGCCGTTTTAGAAAACTTTATTATGGACAATATCAGATATACTGTCAAAAGTTATACAGTCGTGACAAAGGATGCTAGTGGGTTTGATTCTTTCGATGCTAACAATGAAGCAAAATTCAATGATCGCGTTCTTAATAAAATCAGATCTTTGCAAAGAAACGAACGTATTACTTTTGAAAACATTATTGCAACTGGTCCTGACGGTGATAGAAATATTGGGTCCTTAGTATTTAGAATAAATTAAAACTAATAATATGAAACAAACATAATTTATAACTGTGTTTGTTTTACGTGAAATTAAACTGAAAAAATACATAGATATGAAAAACATTACGTTAATTTCTGCATTATTCGTATTGTGTTTTCTAGGAATTGAAAACAAAACAAACGCTCAGACTTTCAATAGAGTCGGGATATATGACGAGGAGCACATACCCGCGCGTAAACCTATTCCATACTATTTTCTGCATGAATCTGACGTAATGTGGAAAAAAAGAATATGGCGAATAATCGATATGCGCGAAAAGATAAATCATCCTCTTTATTTCCCTATAGTTCCAATTGAAGATCGCATGAGTTTAGCTGTATTGTCCCTTCGTGCTCAACAAGGTCTTCTTGATGAACAAACAGATAGAGTTGAAGGTGTTGAAGCTCCTAGCCCTCGTTTAAATCCAAAAACTGAAAAAATTCCAATTCTACAACTTTACGAAGATGAATATTTCAAAAAGGTACTTACAATCTCTGATGTTGAAGCAAAATTCGGAGTCAATCCAAATGACCCCACTGCCCCATCTGAGGTTGCTCCAGAAGAAGTGTTGCAATGGCTGGTAAAAGAAGACTGGTTTTTTAATAAAGAACGTTCAAGAATTGAAGTTAGAATTATTGGATTAGGAGCAATTCGTTTCTCAGTAGATTATTCATCACAAACAACTGGGCAACAAGCACAAATAAGGATGTCAAATCCATATTGGATTTATTTCCCGGAGTTTAGGCCAATCATGTCAAAGTATTCTGTGTTTAATTCAAAGAATGACGCTGAAAAAAGAACTTTTGATGATATTTTCTTTAAAAGATTTTTTAATAGCTATATATTCCGTGAATCTAACGTCTATAGCGACAGAGCTATTAGAGACTATGAATTAGGTCTATATGGTCTTTGGGAAGGTGAGAATATTAAAAATAAACTATTCAATATGGAACAAGACCTTTGGTCTTATTAATATTAAAACAACATTTATCTTATAAAAAGAGCTGTCTCGTTGTGAGACAGCTCTTTTTTATAATACCCAAAAGGAATACTACAGCAACCTTTATTGAAGTTATTTCAATAACGGTTGCATCATATATACAATACTAAAGAACATAAGGTTATTAGAGTAGTATCCAGAAAATATAAATCATTAATCTTGCATATGTAAAGATTTTTCTTAATTTTGTATTGTTTCATAGCGAGTTATTCCGTCAAACATTTTTTAATTATAATCTTCAAACAATATAAACCAATATCATTATGATTAGCTACAAAGAATTAGGATTGGTAAACAGCAGAGAAATGTTTGCCAAGGCAATTGCGGAGAAATATGCAATACCCGCTTTCAATTTTAACAATATGGAACAAATGCAGGCTATTATTCAAGCTTGTGTTGAAACAAAGTCACCCGTTATTTTGCAAGTCTCATCAGGCGCACGCAAATACGCAAACCAAACTTTACTCAGATATATGGCACAAGGTGCTGTTGAGTATGCTAAGGAACTTGGACACAATATACCAATTGTGCTACATTTAGACCATGGAGATACTTTTGAGTTATGTAAAAGCTGTATTGAAATGGGATTCTCTTCGGTTATGATCGACGGATCGCATCTCCCATATGATGAGAACGTTGCTCTGACCAGGCAAGTTGTCGATTATGCACACAAGTATGATGTAACTGTTGAGGGAGAGCTGGGAGTTTTAGCAGGAATTGAAGACGATGTTAAAGCAGAAACTCATACATACACCAATCCGGATGAGGTTGAGGATTTTGTTAAAAAAACAAAGGTTGACTCATTGGCAATTTCAATTGGAACATCGCACGGAGCAAATAAATTTACACCGGAACAGTGTACACGTAGCGCAGACGGAACATTAGTACCACCTCCACTACGTTTTGATATACTTGAAGAGATAGAGAGAAGAATACCGGGATTCCCAATTGTTTTACACGGTTCATCATCAGTTCCACAAGATTTAGTTAAAACTATTAATAAATATGGTGGAGCTTTGAAAGACGCCATTGGCATACCTGAAGATCAATTACGTCGTGCAGCAACATCGTCTGTATGTAAAATTAACATCGACTCAGATGGACGTTTAGCTATGACAGCAGCAGTACGTGAAGTTATGGCGACCAAACCTGCCGAGTTTGATCCACGTAAATATTTGGGACCAGCCAGAGATAAATTAAAAGAGCTTTATAAACATAAGATTGTTCATGTCTTAGGTTCCAATAACAAAGGATAGTTTTTTTATAATTGGGGGCTGTCTTAAAAATATAGACAGCCTTTTTTTTACGACTTGTTGCAACAGCAACTCAAACAATACACTTAAAACAAAATTGGAACCAGGAGGGGAACACACAAAGTTCCTAACCTTACCCTGATTCCAACCACAAGCCAAATATATGTTTTTTTAAGTTTTCCAAAAGAGCCACCCACGGGACTCGAACCCGCGACCTGATCATTACGAATGACCTGCTCTACCGACTGAGCTAAGGTGGCTTTTGCGTTGCAAAAATAATTATTTGTACACAAATTATAACGTCAAGCTATCTTTTTTTAATACTTGTTTTTATATCTTTGGGACTAAAACCTACTAAATGAACAAATTAATTACAGTTAAGACGACTATTCTTAGGGATGACTTTACTTTTAAAGTATTATGCTTTTCGTTGGTGTGTCTGTTTTTCAGCTCAGTAAAATTGAAATCACAAACAATACCTATACCAACGATTGACTCTGTAACAGTAGCTTCCAATAATCAAGTACGAATGGCCTGGCATGTGGAACATGACGTTAGTATAACACGATTTGTAATCTACAGGAAAACTGTCCAAGATTTTGCCTATATAGCGATTGATACGGTTAGTGCCTCATCTCCATATACTTATATCGATAATAATGTTGATGTAATCAATGAAAACTGGCTGTATACGATTGCGTCAATGAGTTCTACGGATAGTCTGTCAGGGATGTCTTTACCTCACTCCTATATTACATTTGATTTCGAAGCTTATCATTTATGTCAATCGGAACTCAATTTATCATGGAGTAGTTATGTGGGATCAACAAATGTAAAATATTCAACTATTTGCATATCAAACGGTGTTGATGTTGACAACAGAAACCATGGGAATAACAATTATGGATCAACTTCTGTTATCAGAGGAGAGTCTCACTTAATAGCTGTTCGGGCAACGTGGGACACAGGAAGTTCAACCTCTGCTTTTCGCCCCTATACAGCCGACACTATCAATATTTCAAAGAATTCGTCTGTTTCAATAATTGACAATTCAGGCAAAACGTTTAACATTGAGGTTAAAAACAGATTCTACCGAGATACTGACTCTGCTGTTCTTTATACTTATAAAAACAATTTGAACTCTCCACATAGTCGTATTTCTGTTAAACCCGATTTATCAGGCACAGCTAAATTTACGGTCAAATCAACAAAAGAGATATATTTCTTCAAACCAGCTATTATTGATATTTGCGGCACCGAGTACGACAATAGTTTAGCGGTAGAATCAATCCTTTTAAAGCATTCTGATACTGGCGATGATATCATATTACAATGGAACAGCGTTAATTCTGTTTTAGGACTTAATTATAAGCTATTTAAAGACGATGGACAAGTGGAGTTAATAGAGAGTTTTACATCTGGGAATTCTTATAGGTACATCATAGAATCAGACGCAGGAGGAGCAGAAAGAATTTGCTTTTATATTCAGGCAACAAACGATACTCTTTCAATATTTAGCAATGTCGTTTGCATTACACTTCACGACGATCTTCTATGGCCCAACGCATTTGTTCCTGATGGAGATGGAGTTAACGACACCTTTGGTCCTGTAGTGACCCGTTTTTATCCTGAGACATTTACAATGACAATCTATAACAAACAGGGAGCTACTCTTTTCCTCACTCACAGCGTTGATAGAAAGTGGAACGGCGTATATAATGGAAGCCTTGTGCCAAAAGGAGCTTATATTTGGCAAGCTGAATACACAATATCAGGAAGAAAAATCACAAAAAAGGGAATTGTTAATATAATTTATTGATATTTAACGATTAAAAGAAAGCCTTAACCATTACAGTTCCAGTGTGAATTGTTTTTATTTGGGGAGACGTGCGTCCGTGATATTGAAAAGTTAGCTGAAAATGCTTCGAGAGATTGACAATTGATCCCAACTGCCAAGTCAGGTTTTTCCCAATCTGATAACCTTCTAAAAGCTCAAAATTTGTAGGATCTTCCGCATTGCCTGAAAAATTATTATGAACATAGCCTATTAAGACATTAAAATTGCCTTTCTGCACCTTTGAATATTGAAACGATAGAGTAAAATTATGGGCTTCGACGCTGTTTAAACTCAAATCATTGTTTTTATCGGCATATTTATATTTGATCTCAAACCTAGTTGCAATATTGGGATTAATTTCAAGTTTAATTTCATCACTTAACGAGCCAATGGTATAATCTTTAAAGGAAAATGCCTGTGAGTTGTACGCCGACTTTTGCATTGCAGCTTCGTTTAAAACAGTAAAGAATTGTAAAAAGTTGACACGCAACACAACCGATTGATTCTCATTTGTTCGTGTTTCAAATCCGTTGTCAAGCATTTGCTTATTCTGCGTTTTGCTAATTATATAATCAGCTCCCCAACGCGCATTTGAACGACCGTAACTAAGTGTATTTCTACCGGATAGTTGATTAGACAACATTACAGAATCAGAATTTGGCACAAAAAAAGGATTTCCGTAAGAGATAAATCTGTTGTCGATGGTTTTATGATTTACTTGAAAATTTGCCTGGTTAGATAGCTTTGCAATAATCTTAACCAACTTTTTGTTGCTATTTTGCCACCTGTTAAGGTTTATATTGATATTGCCACGATAGCGACAGTAATATGCGTTCATATAGTCGTCTGTTGGGATAAAATAGCGGATATAGTCAGCTTCAGCAGCAATCGGGGCAAGTTCGAATTCCGATAACTCTTTAATACAGTTGTTATTAAGGTCACGCCAGATATGAGTTCCCTCGCCGGGTACCGTTTTCATGTAAGCGTACTCCTTTTTGGATTCCAAACCCGACCCAATTTCATAAAAATTCGATAGCGATATTACCCTCTTAGCCAAAGAGATACGATTTGTAATTCTACCTCCTAAAGTATTTTCCGGCTTAATATCTGTCCAATAGTCGGGATTTTGAGGCTCAATGTTTTTGTAATTTGCCATAAACTCCCAACTATGTGTAGGTGAAATATTTAAAACAAATTCCGACTGCACATATTTTACATTTGTAAGCTCCTCAAAACTGCTGTTGTAACATTTTTCATCGTTTCTAATTCCGCTTGATATATTCATTTTGAACAAGTTGGTTCCTTTTGTTTCAGAGAACAGTGCAGCATCATAAAACCTAAATGATGATTGGTCTAACACTAATTTGTTAACTGTTCGATGGTTTTCCTCCGCCTGCAACTTTACCCCCGAAAGAACATTTTTTATAAGATAACCTGTTTTAACATCTGCCTTCGCAAACCTACTGTTAATAGAGTCACTCTCTGAGTTGACTATAGACAAATTGGATTTTACGATAACTTTTTTGGTATCGATATTAGCAAGTAGGCTATTTTTTATTCCCTTGTAAATATTTTCACTAACCAAAGCCTCGGCGTTATATTCAACCGCCCCAATTTGCTTATTATTCCACCGCGCTCCAAATGTGGCAATATGTTCATTTGCACGCTCTGAAGCTGTTTCGATATTCCAATCGCGTTCAAATTCTGTGGTACGATATCGTTCAAAAGTCTCGAAATACTTGTGTATAAACTGATATTCGCCCCTACTCGACCATCGTGAGCTGTCGGTTCCGAACTGAACACCCGATACAAATGCAACACCGTGATTATCGTAACTATCTTTTTTTGAAAAGGTATTAATATCTGAGTTAGAATAAGTTATATTCGAATATATCTTTGTGCTCTTTTTTAATTTGTGTTCGGCTTTTAGAGCAATATTCTGTTTGCTTTTAGGTGTAATAAGCAGTGTGATAGGCTCATAATCGCCTTGCTTAACTCCGTTTTCGGGAGCAACCCATCTGTAAACCCTTCCGTTAATATATCCGGTTATTGAAACATAATCACCGTTTCCTGCGCCAACATACGAAAAACCAACCCTATAACGTGCACTATCCCTATTAACCGAATATCGATATATTTGATAGTCAACACCTTGATATGAGGTATCTTGGAGCGCATACTGAACGCTTTCTGGATTGTATTCCTCTTCGTGTGCATTAATCACAAAAGCCGAATCAATATTGTCGCCTACTTCAGCGAGAAGAGTTCGCCATTCGTCTTTTAAATCAACATCATAGGTTTGATTTTTTGCATCGCTCTCCGACATCACGGCTACGGAAAAGAGCGTGCGGTTACTTTCCCATTTACTTACATGGGCAGCCACAAAACGGGCATAAGTCCTGTCGCTATATTCAAATTCTACGGTTATTCTTGACTGCCTGCTGATTGGGCAACGTGGAGTAAACATTATTTCCGCAGCATTATAATCAATAATGTAATCACCATTCTCTCCGCGCTCCAACAAAACGCCATCAATAAAAACTCTCTCCGATGCCGCAATTACAATAATAAAGTGCTCGTTATTAGCTCCATAGAGCTTGTATGGTCCTTGATTGCCCTCAATAGCGACCAGTGTCTGGCGATGATATTTTCCTTTACTGACCGATGCTGACGATAATCCGCTGTAAATAAACTTGGTACTATCATTTTTTTGTGGTTTGACTTCAAATAAAAAACCTTGCTGTTTTTTATCGACTTTCAAAAATGGATTTTCACGTATAGAGAGTTGATAATCGCCTAATGTTGCACTAATTTTATTGTTGTATATCTGAATAAATACTTTGTCGAAATCGCTTAACTGCGCTGTATTCCCTTCGGGCTGAATAGGAATATTGGCATCAGTTAACGAAGCTGCTAACCACAAATTGGGAGCAATTTTTCCCGACATTTGCAGGTTAAGCCCGCCAGTTAGCGACATATCGCGGTTATTTCCAACTGAAATACCTCTGCTAACGCTCCCACTTTTGTCAAGCTGTGTATAGGTTGTCTGAATATCAGTGGGTTGCTTGTTGTCAAACTGAAATTGATAAGCACTACGTGTAGAAATTACTTCTGGTGGCTGCATTACAAAATAGGGCTTTGTAATCTCTTGAGGCAAAACCCTATAACAAATCCGTATAGTTTTATTTGAGTCTAATCCACTAATATTTAACTGTTTGGTTTCTGACGAAAAAGTAAACTGCGAATCGGAGATAATTATATCGTCCTGATATATAATAAATGAATTTGGAACAACAGTAGCTGTATCAAACAAATAGCTTTGAGAAGCGGGCAGTTCTATACACCTTAAGTTTGACAAGCTTTGCGCCGCCGAGCTTGTGGCTATCAGCAATTTTAAAGCTACAACTAACAATAAGGTATATCTGGCACGCATCTGGCAAATTAATTTATATATGGCAAATATAGTTAATTGAGTTAAAAGCTTGTAAAGCTTTAAAATACTTTCACCTTGCTCCCTTTTCCTTTTACCTTTCATAGTACGTTTCATTCCCGAATTTCAACACTTCGGAAACACCATAACGGTTATAACGTCATTTTAATGTTTTTTTGTATCTCATTAATAGCAAGAAAAAATAATAAACACTATGAAGAATATTAAACAACTACTACTTTTGGGATTTATTTTTGTACTTATCAACGGTTGCGGTAACAGTAAGCCCGAAAACGACGCTATAGTACGAAAAGTTAAAGTTGCAGCTATTGAAAAAGCATCGGACACAGAGACAAAAGAATTTTCCGGCATAATCAAGGAATCACGTGCCGTAAATCTCTCATTTAGAGTTGCCGGACCGATAAAAGCAATTTATGTAAAACAAGGCGACTTTGTAAAGCAAGGGGCATTGGTTGCAGAAATGGACCCACGCGACTATCAACTGCAACTATCTGTGGCTCAAGCCGAATACAATAAGGTTACTACCGAAACAAGTCGGGTTATTGAACTTTATAAACAAAACGCGGTTACTGAGGCTGATTATCAAAAAGTTGTAGCAGGAGAAAAGATGATCACAGCACAGCTAAATCGTGCAAAGGATCAGTTAAACGACACTAAGCTCTACGCTCCTTTCTCGGGCTATATCCAAAACATAAATTTCCAAAAAGGTGAAATTGTAAACATTGGAATGCCCATTGCTGATCTGTTAGATGTGAACTCATATCAGGTAGAGGTCGATATTCCATCTAAACTTTTTGTCGAACGAGACAAGATTAAAAAAGTTACTTGCAAACTTAATATTGATGATGCTTCAGAAATACCATTACAACTACTTAACTATCAGGCAAAAGCCAACAGCAGTTTACTTTACAGAATGTACTACGGTTTAGGTCCACAATCTGACAAAAGAGTTTTTCCGGGTATGGAGGTAGCCATAACAATGGAGTACAAACGCACCGACAGCAACGACTTGGTTATACCGCTTGGCGCAATATTTTACAATAATGAAGAGCCTAACATATGGATTGTCAACAAATCCGATTCGATTGTAAACAAATACGCTATCGAAATTGGAGAGATATATGGAGATGGTAAAGTTAGTATAAAATCGGGGCTAAAGGGCGATGAAACTATAGTTGTATCGGGCGTTAATTCGCTCAAAGACAACGAGAAAGTTGAAATCATAGAGCCTATTAGTGAAACAAATATCGGAGGATTATTATAATGCATATTTCGGAACTTGTATTCAGAAAAAAGAACATTTTTTATTTTCTGATAGTAGCGTTATTTATAGCTGGATTGTACTCATATCGCTATATCAGTAAGTTAGAAGACCCTGAAATTGTAGTCATGATTGCCAAAGTTGTGACCGTATATCCGGGTGCGTCTGCGCATGAAGTAGAAATGCAAGTAACATCTGTGTTAGAAGACGCAATAAGCGAATTAGCTGATATTGAGAGCATAAAGTCACAGTCGACCGCTAATGTCTCGATGATTGACGTTGAGCTAAAAATGACCGTTCCACAAGAGGAGATTGAGCAACGTTGGGAGTTTTTGAGACGTAAACTTAAAAACGCGACACCAAAACTTCCTAAGGGAGCACAAGAACCAATGGTTATTGATGATATAGGAGACGTCTACGGCATGTTTTACGCAATGACCTCTGACGGCTACTCACTTTCAGAGATGTCGGATTACGCGCAATATATCAAACGCAATCTACTACAAGTTGAAGGAGTGCGCAAAGTCGCAATCTACGGTGAGCAAAACGAAGTAGTTGAAATAGTATTGTCGCAGGAAAAAATGGCACAAATGGGAATTTTGCCTTTACAGCTTATAACAACTATAAACGACTATAACTCATCGCTTTATGCAGGAATGCTTACTACTGGAGATGAGCAATTACGTGTGAAAGTCAGCGGAAAAGCAAACAGCATTACAGATTTAGAAAACATCGTAATTACAGGATTTAACCAAGATATTTTCAAACTCTCCGATTTCGCCGAAATTGTACGCACCTACCCTGATCCGATGAAAAACACGCTACACTTAAATAACAAGCAAGCTATTGGTATTTCGATATCAATGGAGTCGGGCTACAATATTATTGATTTAGGCGAACGTGTCGATAAATGCATGTCGGAGCTACATGCTCAAATGCCTGCGGGCTACGATTTTGAAAAAATATTCTTCCAGCCCGATATAGTCCGAGACGCGATAAACGACTTTATGATAAACCTTATAATGTCAGTAGCTACAGTAGTTTTGATACTGATGATAACCATGGGTTTACGAAGTGGTTTGATTATCGGCGGAGGACTCGCTCTTACCGTAGTAGCGACATTTCCGTTCCTTTATGTCACAGATGGCACGTTACAACGTATCTCGCTTGGTGCGTTTATAGTAGCAATGGGAATGTTGGTTGATAACGCAATTGTGGTTATAGACGGAATATTAGTCAGAATGCAGCAGCAAGGCAGACGCAGTAAAAGCACATTTACTATCCCTGCCAAACGTACAGCCTGGCCCCTTTTAGGAGCAACGCTTATCGCAGTTTTTGCATTTCTTCCAGCTGTTCTGTCAAAAGACACAGCAGGAACCTATGTTCACGATTTGTTTGTTGTATTGTGTATATCACTGCTACTTAGTTGGGTATTTGCTCTAACGCAGGTGCCTCTGTTTTCGGCTATTTTTCTTAAAATTCCCGAGAAAAAACAGAACACAGACCCATTTAATACTCCATTGTATAAATGGTTAAGAAAAACTGTTACATTTTTTCTACATCATAAATTTGCCACATTAACAATATCACTACTGCTATTTTTAGTCGCTATTTACAATATCAAAAATGTAAAGAAAACGTTTTTCCCCGACTTCAACTATAGTCAGGCTTACATCGAATATAAGTTGCCCTATGGGACAACAGCAAGCAGAATGCATAAAGACTTGCACGAAATAACAGAACACTTTCTAAAATACGACGAAGTTGTGCTGATCACCACAAGTCAAGGAATGACTCCCACTCGATACTGTTTAGTGCGTCCAATAGGCGATGTTGCTGATAATTACGGCGAAGTGTTAGTCAATTTCGAGGACTACGAAACACTTAACCGAATGAAACCCATTTTCGAGGAGTATTTGAGAAACAATTATCCCGATGCAAATATTCGTTTCCGAAAATATAATCTGTCGGTTAAAGCTTCGCATACTGTTGAAGCGGAATTTTCTGGGCCAGACCCAGCTGTATTAAGGCAACTATCAAGCCAAGCTATGGAGATAATGCACCAAAGCCCATACATCGACAAGTCTACCATTGGTGTTGACTGGGAGCCCATGGGAAAATCGTTAGTGGCACAATATAAAATGGACGCAGCTCGCAGAAACAGCACATCACGTCAAGATTTGGCTTTGGCACTGCTAACTGCAACAGAAGGGGTGCCCTTGGGAACTATTTATGAGGGCGAACGCCCAATTGCTGTAAAATTGAGAATGACCGATAAAGACGGTTCGAGTATCGAAAAACTTGACGATATACCTGTGTGGAATATGATCCCTAACGTAAACTCAGTTGATAAAAACACGTTAGCGGGATTAATGATTGGAATAAAATCGTTGGAAGATATTAAAAACGAGATAATACGTTCAGTTCCATTGAGTTCAGTAACATCGGGTATCGATGTTGAAAAGGAAGAACAAATTGTACGCCGTGTTGATGGCAAACGAACCATTCAAGCACAATGCGAACCCAAAAGTGAGTACAACCCTGCGGTTGCACGTAACGATATTCGTGAACAGATAGAATCAATTGAGTTACCCGAAGGCTACTCGTTGCGCTGGATGGGAGAGCATGAGCTACAACATACAGCAGTTTATAACATATTTAGATTTTTCCCGGTAACAATTATACTGATAGTTCTGATTTTAGTAATACTTTTTAACGACTTCAAGCGACCAATTATCATATTGCTATGTATTCCAATGGCAATGATTGGGGTAATCTCCGGACTTCTTTTGACTGGGCAACCTTACACGTTTGTGGCGATTATCGGAACCATTGGTTTGATAGGTATGTTAGTGAAAAACGCTATTGTTCTGTTAGACGAAATTGAACGACAGCTTAAAGAGGGCAATCAACCACGCAATGCTATTGTAAATGCTACCATTTTGAGAACACGACCGGTTATTATGGCTTCGGCAACTACAGTTTTAGGTATGTTGCCACTGCTAACCGACCCAATGTACGGAAGCCTCGCAGTAGCCGTAATTGGCGGTTTAATTGTAGGAACATTAATCACATTAGTTTTTGTACCAATATTATATGCTATTTTTTACCGTGTTAAAACTTAGAAAAAACCGAAAACGATTGAGAAAATTATGTACAGACGACAGCACATGCAAATTATTGTACAGACAGGGCATACCCTGTCTCTACTTATAACTTATAACTTTTAACTAATTTACATGAGACACAAGATATTATATACAATATTGCTTATATCCATAACAATTGGAGTATCAGCGCAAGAGGTTCTTACATTAGAACGCGCCAGAGAGTTAGCAATTGAGAACAATCACAATATGAAGATAGCTGAAAAGACTATCGAAAAGGCTGACGCTGAAAGGAAAGCTGTTCGCACAATGTATCTGCCTTCGATATCAGCCTCTGCTACAATGGCATATTTAACCAATACATTTAAACAGGATCTATATCTTCCAACTTTTAAACTCGACCCAATGTCGGGACAATTGGTACCAGACTATTTCTACCACCCTATTACGGGACACCCAATTTACGGTCCGGACGGTAACCCTGTTTTTAATTCATATGGTTATATGCCTTTAGAGCTAACCCTGAAAGGAGCTTATTTGGCAGGAGTTAACTTGCAACAACCCATCTTTGCTGGAGGGAAAATAATCACTGGCAACAAAATGGCAAAATTGGGTAAGCAGATGGCAGAGAAAAATCTGAGTCTGCAAGAGATGAATGCAATTTTTGAATCCGATAAAGCATATTGGACTTATGTTTCTGTAAACGAGAAAGTTAAACTGGCAAGCCAGGCATTAGACATGCTCGACTCTCTTGTAAACTTTGTGCGCAAAAGTGTTGACATAGGCTTAGTTCATCAAAACGAACTTGGAAAAGTTATGGTAAAACATAATCAGGCAACACTAGATTTGCAGAAAGCCCGTAGCGGATTATCATTATCAAAAATGGCACTTTGTCAAGCGTTAGGGCTCGAGTTTAATACCGATATTGTTGTAGCCGATACTGTTATTGATTGTTCATCGGAAGCTCTATCGATGGTTGGAAATGAAGATGTTACGCAAAGACCCGAATACTCTCTTTTGATGAAACAGATTGATATGCAAAACGAGCAAATAAAAATGAACCGTGCCGACTTCCTTCCAACTTTTGGAGTAAGTGCAGGTTACTCATGGATTGGAGGTATTGAAATTACGGGTATGGAACAAAAAAGCAACGGTTTTAATATTATGGCTTCTCTGAAAATACCGCTATTCCACTGGGGCGAAGGAGTATACAAGGTTAAATCAGCAAAAGCAGAACGCGATATCAAAAATTTAGAGTTAGAAAAAAACAGCAGACT
>JGI24709J26583_10000688_pt1 | contig 28824 bp, 22 predicted proteins | sample BioPla2DNA1_FD_26583 | JGI IMG/M metagenome (IMG submission 26583) | reverse complement strand
TTCGGTGTTGACCTAATTAAATGTAATCGCTATAATCTAATTAGGCTCATGTCGAATTAGATTATGGAGGTTTACTATGAACAAGAGAGAAGTACTGAAAGCCATCGCAGACGAAACGCGCATGAACATCTTGAAATTGCTGTTAGGGCACAACTACTGTGTTCGGGCGTTGGCCAACGAGCTGAAGTTGGCGGAAGCGACAATTTCGCAACACTTAAAAATACTGCGGGAGGCGGGCTTGCTAGTGGGGGAAAAGCGCGGCTATTTCATGCATTATTCCGTTGAGCGTCCGTTGTTGCTCGAGCTGGCCAAAGAAATTGAGGCTCTGGCGGCCATCGAACGGGAAGATTGTAAACCCGAAACGCGTGACGATTGTCCCGCCGTTGAGAAGCATGAATGCCCAAAGAAAGGCACGTGCAGCGGTGAAGTCATGGAGTTTTGTCACGGCTCGGACTCTAACTAAGAGGTGTTGAGATCATGGAGATGGTCAATGTCAGAAATCTTAAGAAGATGTACGGAGACGTGACTGCCGTGGACGGTATTACCTTTGATATCCTTCGCGGCGAAATCTTCGGCTTGTTGGGGCCGAACGGAGCCGGGAAGACATCGACCATCAACATGATCATCGGACTTTCTCGCCCCACTGGCGGAGACATCGCGGTCAATGGAATCGATGTACGGAAACAGACGAAAAGGGCACAGGCCTTGATGGGGATCGTCCCGGACGAAAGCAACCTCTACAACGAAATGAACGGATTTGACAATCTCTGCTTCTGTGCCGCTTTGTACGGCATGCGCAAGGAAGAGCGAGAGCCTAGAGCTCTACAGCTTCTTGAACAGTTCAGACTTAAGGATGCCGGTAAGCGGCCGTTTAAAGCGTATTCCAAGGGAATGCGCCGCAAACTGACCATCGCGGCGGCACTCATCCATTCCCCGAAGATATTGTTTCTTGATGAACCGACGACGGGGATCGACGTCGAAAGTTCTAGGCAGATCCGGGATATGATCGTAAACTTGAAACGTCAAGGCACGACGATTTTACTCACCACCCACTACATTGAGGAGGCCGAGCGCATCTGTGATCGCATCGCCTTTTTGGCGAACGGGCAAATCGTCGCGTCGGGCACCGTTCCTGAACTGATGGATCGCGTCACGCATTGCCATGCCATCCGCTTCATCACAGGCGAAAACGCCGAGAGCCTCGCTCCAGAACTTCAAACCCGCTTTGAGGGGACCGTCGTCACAATCAACCCCGACCATTCACTCGTCATGGTATCGAAGAACCGCCTTTCACTGCTCCCGGTCATGCAATTTTTCCATGAAAAGGGAATCGACGTCTATGAGGCGAGAGAGTTGCGTCCGTCATTGGAAGATGCGTTCGTCGAATTGACCGGCATCGAATCCTCCGCGATGAAAAAGGAAAAAGAGAAAGGGGGGCGCCGATGAAAAGTTGGATTGCGTTTTGGAATATTTTGAAAAAAGACATCAATAATTACTATCTGAAACCGCCAAACATCAGCTGGGGCATCATCTTTCCTCTTTCGTGGACGCTCATGCAGCTCATTCGCTCTCCCGGCGGGAGCATCTTGGAGTTGCTCCCCGGCTTGATCTCGATGAGTGTTTTGTTCGGTACAACATCTATGCTCGCCGTCACCATCACGTTTGAGCGGAGTGGACGATCATTTGAGCGACTGCTCTTGGCACCCATCAGCTTGAACACGCTTGTCTTGGCGAAAATTTCGGGAACCATCCTGTTTGGTATTTTCAACGCGTTCGTTCCGGTCATTTTTGCGAGCTTTTTTGTCGATTTGAGAGGAGTAGTCTGGGGATTCGCGTTTTTCGCTGTCTTGATGATTGCGATTACCTCATCTCTCATGGGTCTCCTTATCGCCGTATCGGCTGAGCAAGTGTTTGAGGCGCAGACCTTTTCAAACTTCTTCCGCTTTCCGATGTTGTTTCTTTGCGGATTGTTTGTTCCAATTGCAAAACTGCCCGTGTTTTTGCGTCCTGTTTCCTACTGCCTACCGCTCACCTATGGTACCGATATTCTCAAGGGCATGATTAACGGCGTGAATATTTTTTCACCGGCGCTGAGTTTTGCGGTATTACTAATCTTTGCGGTGCTGCTATTTGTAGTTTGCAGAAATAACATCAACCGGAAATGGATTTTATAAGTGATAGAATTCTCCTATGTGGGATGCGTTTATTGACGGTTTGGATCTGGAGGCTTTGTCAATTACGCGTAGTACGCCTCCTTTGACGGGACAAAGATTCGTGCGGTGAACAAGGTGAAAGAAGTCTATTTTGGTCCGGCTACGGATTGTGTTGCCGTCCGAGTGAAAGACCGCTCCGAGGAACCGTTACAAGCTCTAGCGGCAGGTTTTGTGCCGAACAACAGTTTTTACCATCAGGATCACGATGAGGCGGTGGTCGTCGTGATGATTCCGAAAGATACCGACAAATTACGAACAAGAAACGTATGCGTGAGCTCTGCCTGATGGTTCAATAACGGCAGGGATACGATTATTTTTTTGCATTTTTTCACTTTTTATCTTTTTTTTTCTCGATTTTTATCCGAGCTTAACTCAATCTTAAAAACCGTCTCTCAAAACGCCGAAAAAGGGGTTGATTTTTGTGTTTTTTTCGGGCACAAAAAAGTCCCAAAATGCCTGGTATGACGGCGTTTTGGGACAAATTGTGGCGGAGAAGGAGGGATTCGAACCCTCGTATCGGTTGCCCGATAAACTGATTTCGAGTCAGCCCCGTTACGGCCACTTCGGTACTTCTCCGTGTTATAAGATCGACAAGCAAGATTCATTTTAAAGCTTTATGATCGGCAATCAGTGTAACACAGAAATCTGTTTTTGTGGATCAACAAGATATCTATACAGGACAAAGTCGATGAAAAGGTTGGATGAGATGACAATGTAAACTGAACAGCATAAAATGCGTGTCAGCCGCTTTAATCCGACTTATTGTTATCAACGATTTGGCAAGTCGGATAAATCAGGGTTATAATTTTTCTCTGTACCGGCGTGTCAGCGCGTATTTATTCCTTGCGTTGTGCTTTTTTGGAATATTTATTCTGATAGATATAACGCATGAGACGGGATTCCCAGAATGCGAGCGGCTTTTTGTTTTCTAAAAGTGCGATATGGTAAGCCCGTGTATTTTTTTCGAGTACGGCGCGTACGTTTTTCGCTTCTGCAATCGTGTCGGCAAAGCAAATCGCCTGCTGCTTTTCAGGCATGAAGAAGACGTTATTTTTGCCGGGTTCACGTCCAATCTTGACGCCGCAGATTTGAGCGAAATCGTCAAGATATGCACCCATCGGTTGTTCAAGCAGATATTGCAGTTCAGGATCATGCGAGACGCAAACGGCCATTTGATTGATGGATCCGATAGCGCTTGCTTCCGTTTCTTCTTCGCGAGTGTCTTCGTTAATAGACGTGCGAAGTGTATCGCGTCGCCCGACACGCTCTTCATAAAGTTCTCGTGAACATTCTTCTAATGTACGCGCGCGCATCAGACAGTCTTTTTCATTTTTCCCGAAGATAAATGCTCCGTGGCGTTCCATCAGGATAAAAGGTGCGTCAAACTCGCAGAGGCTTTGCTCGACGTTGCCGTGAAGACGTTTGGAGCCCGGCAGTCCATAAGGTGAGATCACAATGTTGTGCGTTCCAAGGCGCTCTTGGAATGAAGTGTCCAAGACAATAGGAGAGGATGCTAGCGAAAGGGCTGAGGCATAAGGCTGATGCGTATGCGCAAGGATGTTATATTCGGCTCGCTTTCTATATACGAGAGCATGCATTGGCGCTTCGGAAGACGGTGTTCCGAGCTCTGATTCAAGTTTATTGCCGGTGGAAATACTGCATTTAACGAGTTCTTCCGGTTCCAGATCGTGATAGCTTCGACCTGACGGCGTGATGAGAAAAGTGTTGTCATCAAGACGGGCACTGAAGTTCCCCCACGTACGAACGACAAGCCCTTCTTTAAGAAAGTCTTGTGCGAGCGTGATGAGACCTCGCCGGATAGACGCTTCATCCGGCGAGGTATTGGAATTAATTCTTAAACTGTTCATCGTCGTATATCCTCGCTCCCTCGCTGTTTTCATTTAAGATGAATTATAACGGCAGTCTTGCTTTGTTAGAGTTTCACGACATGACTGAAAACGCGATCAAAGGCTTCAATTGCTTGATCGATGAGTTCTTCATCGTAGGCGGCGCTGACGTAGAGACGGCTTCCGGCCAGTGTGACCAAACCTTCCGCCATATAAGCCGCACCCATGTGTTCCATTTCCGTTTTTCTAACGGATGTTTCATGAATGATTTGCGGGATGGTCCACGGTTTTAGCCAGTTGATGCTAAAATGCATCGTTCCGACTGTCTCAAGATGGCAGATTGATCCTTGGTTAAATGCTACAAAGGGGAGTTTATGTTTTTCTATTAGTTTTCTCAATCCCGCCGTTAATCGGTCGCCCATTCGGTTAGCTTGCTCACATGCTTTTGTCTCAACAATGCGTTGAATCGTATAGTACCCGGCAAGCGCGCTCAGAGGGTTGGCCGCCATAGTGCCTCCGACAAGTGCTTTCTTGACTTTGTCGCCGGTTTGGATGCCGGCAGCGAGGTATTTCATGAATTCCTGTTTGCCTCCGATACCGCCAGCGCTCGGGTAGCCGCCGGTGAGCACTTTGCCGAAGACAGTGAGGTCCGGTTCGACGCCTAAGAGGCTCTGTGCACCGTGCGGTGACAGGCGGAAAGCGGTGACGACCTCATCGAAGATCAATAGTGCGCCATATTTACGACAAAGTTTTTCAACGCCCTGTACGAATTCCCGGCTGATCGGGCGTGTACCGCTTTCGGGACCGATTGGTTCAAGGATGACGGCTGCTGTACCGCCGCGAAGAGATTTAAAGCGCAGTTTGCGCTCAAGATCGTTGAGATCTCCCGGGAAAAATTCGTCGATGCCTTTGAAAATGAAGCGTGGGATACCGTGGCATTGAGTCCATTTGCTTCCGGGAACGCGGATGCCGTATGCGAGTTGATCGCTCCAGCCGTGGTAAGCTCCGCCCATCTTCAGAATATGTTTGTGCTTTGTGGCCAAACGGGCAATCCTTATGGACACCATACAGGCCTCCGTACCCGAATTCAGGAGGCGTAACCAGTCAACGGAAGGGACGAGATCGGCGATGAGTTTAGAAATACGGTATTCATATTCGTGGAAAAGACCGGTCGCAGGACCGCACGTTTCGAGAAGATCAATGACTTTCTCACGCACTTCCGGAGGGTTTGATCCCAAGACGGTCGGTCCGCCGGCTTGTAAAAAATCGAAGTAGCGATTGCCGTCAATGTCTTCAAGAAAAGCGCCGTCCGCTTTTGTGAATACAAGCGGAAAAGGATGGTTAAATGCCAAATTATGTTGTACACCGCCCGGAATAACCTTCTGAGCTTCTTGAATCATTTGGAAGCTTTGAGTGCATTTTTTGGCGTAATATTCGTTTTCATAATGTGCCAGAGCTTCGCGTGAAATACTGTAAATCGGCTTTTTGATCAATTCATCTAATTTGCGAATGTGTTGCTCGACGGTTTGCGTGCTTAAATCGATCATGTGACGAACCCCCTCTTTATCTTGTATGACATGGTCGTGCTTTTCGGCACGACGACACGGTTACTTATAAAACGATTCGATGTCTCTATGCCGCTTTAATGATGATGACAAATGACTTATAGAAGGCAATCATTCATTTTAAGGATCTCAAGATCCACAGAAAGCCTACTCTTCGGCGATCTTTTTGTCAATGAAAAACGCCTCACTGTGCTTTATTCAACTTAAATAATAAGCCGGAAGTCTAAGTGGTGTGATAAGATTTGGATGAATTATTTTTATGGTTTGTACATCCAATCCTTGAAAGGAAAGAGATACCGGAAACCGCGTGTCCATCTCAACTGTTCCGTCTTGAACTCGGATTCGAGCGGACTCATTGCGCGCATTGACGGAAACGACGTTTAGACAGGAAGACGAAAAAACGATGATTATTTTGACGTATGATGTGGGAACGACCGGTGTGAAAACGTGCCTTTACGCGTTTCAGGATGAATCTTCCAAGAAAGACCGGGCAAATGGCGCGTCGCGTACGAATGGTGAGGCGGAGGCGCCTTTTTATCTTTTGGATTCCAGCTATGCTACATACGGTTTAACGGTGCTTCCCAACGGCGGCGCCGAGCAAGATCCGGAAGAGTGGTGGGATGCACTTTGTGTGACGACACAAGAACTTGTTGCCCGTTATCCGGAATGGACGAGTCGCATAGCGGGGATCAGTTTTTGTGCACAAGCACAGAGTCTTGTTTTACTTGATCAAAATGCGCTTCCCGTCCGAAATTCCATGAGCTATATGGATCAGCGTGCAGGGGCAATCCGCAATAAATACAGTGGTCAGCGGCCTCGTGTTGCTGGCGCGTCGATTCCTTTTGTTCTTTCGAGTCTTTATCACACGGGGGTTATGGCCGCTAGTGATAAAGATCCTGTCTGGAAATATTTGTGGGTGAAAGATCATGAGCCTGAAATATTTCATCGCATTTATAAATGGATGGATGTAAAAGATGCGCTTATCGCGCGGATGACCGGTCGATTTACGATGAGCCGTGATTCGGCTTTTGCTACATTGCTTCTCAATCGCAAAGCGCCAGTCTCGTTTAGTATGCCACTGATGAAGCGTCTGGGCATCAATCCTGACCATATGCCGGAGATCGTAGAGTCTGCAGAACAAGTGGGAGGTCTTTTGCCGGAGGCGGCTAAGGCATTAGGGCTCGAAGCAGGTACACCTGTGTTTTCGGGGGGCAGTGATGCCGCCCTGATTGGTGTCGGTTCAGGGTGTGTCTTTCCGGGACAGGCGCATATTTATATGGGAACATCGGGGTGGGCATCCGTCGTGACAGATTGTAATGCGGTAGATATTCAGGCAATGATTGCTTCAGTAGTAGGCGTTCAGGAAGGCCTATACAATTATTTCGCTGAACTGGAGACGGCGGGAAAATGTTTGGAATGGGTGCGAGATCATCTTGCTCTTGATGAAATCAATATTTATCTTTCTAAAACGGATGTATCGGAGGATCCTGAAAGCACATACGAGAGCCTTTATGACTATCTTTCATATGTGATAGATCAAGTGCCGGATGGATCGAACGGTGTCATCAGTACGCCTTGGCTTCACGGGAATCGGTGTCCTTTCGAAGATGCGGCAGCGCGCACGATTTTTTTCAATATCGGTCTTGAAACAGGAAAAACAGAATTAATTCGATCGGTCGTAGAGGGTGTCTGCTACCACATGCGATGGTTCGTAGAGACGATTCAACGGAAGATACCAATTGAGGGTCATATCCGATTTGTCGGGGGCGGCGCTCTTTCGCCGGTGACGGCTGGGATCCTCGCCAATATCCTCCAGAGGCCTGTTGAGACGGTGAATGATCCTCAAAATGTCGGCGCGGTGGGTGCTGCCATGATGGTGGCGCGCGGGTTGGGCGCATTGCCGGATCTTAAACTTCTTAGAGATTTTATTCCCGCTAACCATGTTTACCTGCCGGATTCTTCGACAAAAGACGTACACGATCTTCATTTTTCGGTCTATAAAAAACTTTACGGCGCAAACCGCTCGTTCTTCAAAATGTTGAATGGGTAAAGGAGCGGGCAAAATAGAGAAAGCACGGAATATTTAAGGAAAATAAAAACTTATTGCTATCATAATTTGCAGGACGTTATAGACATCAGTCTGAAGCGGAAAAGAGTGTTTGTCTATTTCAAAATAGTTGATACGAGGGGGACACAAGATGACTGAAGAGGATACGGCGACGTCGCCGGACATATCAGGAAAACCGTCACAAGAAAAAACTCGTGAATCGTGGGTTCAGGTATTGAAGTTTACGCTGCTATCGCTTTCTGCGGGCGGGATTGAAGCGGGTTCCTTTTTTCTGTTGGGCTTAATTGTACCGTTCTGGTCCTACGCGGTGCGGCATGTTATCTCGGTCACGTTGTCCGTACTTTGGAACTTTACGCTAAACAGGCGCTACACCTTCAAATCAGCCAACAATGTGCCGATCGCCATGATCAAAGTCGCGCTGTTTTACGTCATCTTTATTCCGTTGACAGCCTGGCTCGGCGATATGGCGGCGCATGCCGGCGTTCCTGAGGTCATCATCAAAATCGTGACAATGCTGTTGAACTTCGTCGGCGAGTTTTTATGGTGGAAACTGGTCGTTTTCAGGGGGACTGAAAATACCAACAAGCTTGCGAAAGCTCAACAAGCGAAAAAGCGGGCACAGGCGGACCGCTTCAACTAATACGCGCACAAATATCCCATGATAAAGCGCCCGGCGGATTTGGCCGGGCGCTTCTAGTATTGTTTGTTAATGTGCAGTGACTGCGTTGTTTAACTTTCTCCTACTTCGATCTCGATCGGAACGAATGAGAAAGTCGTGACGTCAAAAAGACCCATGTCGGTCAACTTCAGCTCGGGGATAACGGGAAGCGCCATGAAGCTTAATGTCATGATGGGTTCGACGTCGCGTTCAATATTGAGCTTATCCCAAGCGGTTCGATGAAGGTCGTCAAGGCGTTCGCTGACCCATTCACCCGTTTGATCACTCATGATGCCCGCGACAGGAAGAGGCATGGTATCGATGACTTGACCATTGAGAACCATGATGACGCCGCCATTTTGCTCAACGAGAGCGCGAACGGCGTAAGCGATCTCGGCGTTATCGCGTCCTGCAGCGATGATATTGTGCGAGTCGTGCGCAATGGATACGGCAATTGCGCCACGCTTCAGTCCATAGCCGCGAAGCAGGGCGCAGGCGACATTTCCGGTATTTTGATGGCGCTCGACGACCGCAAGTTTTACAATGTCCACTTCAGGATCCGGCAGGAAGTCGCCGTCACTTTGACGCGATACAGTTGCCATGCCGTGGCCGGTTATGACGCCTCCCGGGAGTATGTCGATTACACGCACATGATTCGACTTAAGATCGAGGCGCAGTTTTTCTTCACGAAAATCATGTACATGAAAACTTCCGCGTACAGGTCCGATATCGGCGCGAGTGACTTCGGGCAGATAGAGTCCGTCTCTCGCTATTTCGACGCCATCCAGATAAACGCTTCTGACACGGAAAGACGTAAGGTCTTCAACAAGCGTGATATCCGCGCGTCTTCCCGGGAATAATGCGCCGCGATCATGGAGACCGAACGCCTCTGCGGCGTTCAGTGTTGCCATTTGCACGGCGATGATCGGATCGATTCCGAAGTCGACGCAACGACGGAGGAGATCATCCATATGCCCCTCCGTGAGAATGGTATGCGCCTGTCGATCATCTGAGCAAATCAAGCAACGTCGGCTGTTGGCCGTTGTGACGGAGGGGAGAAGGTCTTCCAGATTGTGACAGGCAGAACCGCGGCGCATGAGAACGTACATGCCGTTTGTCAGCCGTTCTTCCATTTCCTCGCGTGTCGAACACTCGTGATCGCCGCAAATGCCTGCCGCCGCATAAGCACTGAGAGCCTTGCCGGTTAGCCCCGGACTGTGGCCGTCGATCGGCTTGCCTGCTTCCTTCGCGGCGAGAATTTTCTTAAGACAATCGGGGTCTCCTTGAACGACGCCGACCGAGTTCATGAATTCGCCCAGTCCTAAAATCCTTTCATCCTGAAGCGGTGCGCGTAATGCGTCAGCATCCAGCACAGCACCTGCGTTTTCAAAAGGTGTTGAAGGTACACACGAGGGGAGCATGTACTCAATATGAAGTGCGGCATGCGATGCGGCATCCAGCATATACTGCATCCCGTCGAGTCCGGCTACGTTGGCGATTTCATGCGGATCGGCAATGATCGTTGCGGTTCCGTGCGGCACGAGAAGCCGGCTGATTTCTTCAGGAGTAACCATGGCTGATTCGATATGGATGTGGCTGTCAATAAGACCCGGCAGTGCAAAAAGGCCTTTGCAGTCGACGACATCTTCGGCGTCATAGTCGCCGAAGCCGACAATGCGTCCGTCGTAAACGGCCAAGTTTCCGTGAAAGACACGAGCTGCACCGACATCTACAATTTGCACGTTTTTTAGGAGAAGATCGGCTTTCTCTCGTCCTGAGGCGACATCTATGCGATGTTTCAATGCTGACAATGTCTCAGTAGGCGCTTTTGATGGAGCATTTAATTCGGTCATGGACGTGTCCTTTCTGTTGTTTACTAGTTGTTAAGAAGCGAAAACGTCGACATTACTGTCACGCAAAATACTACATCGATAATACTATCTACTTAACTAAGAAGTGAAGGCGCCGACCGTTTCGCATTTGAGCGTGTGCGGCGGCGCCTTCGTATACTTATCGTTTCGTTCGATCCGCTTTTCTTTAGGTTAGGAAAATATAGCGGGCGATGAAGATGAGAGCCAGCGCGTACATCAACGGGCTGATTTTCTTGTGTTTTCCGGTTGCGAGATTGATGACCACGTAGGAAATAATACCGAAGGAAATGCCTTCTGCAATGCTGTAGAAGAAAGGCATCGCGATTAGCGCCATATATGCGGGAACAGCTTCGGTGATACTCTCAAAATCCACTTTAAAAAGCGATGAGAGCATTAGATAGCCGACGTAAATCAATGCTGCAGCCGTAGCGAATGCGGGAATCGAGATAAAGAACGGTGCAAGCAAAATCGCAACAAGGAAGAGCACACCGGTCGTCAAAGCGGTAAGGCCTGTGCGTCCTCCTTCAGCAACACCGGATGCACTCTCGACGTAGGTCGTGACTGTTGAGGTGCCGCATATGGCGCCAACAGTCGTTCCGACAGCGTCCGCAAGAAGCGCGCCTTTGATGTTGGGCAGACGACCTTTTTCGTCCAACATGTCCGCTTTCGATGCGACGCCGATCAGCGTTCCGAGTGTATCAAAGATGTCAACAAATAGGAACGCAAACATAATAACGAAGAAATCCAAAATTTTAACCGACTTGAAATCAAAATTGAAGCACTGACCGAAAATCTGTCCGAATTCAGAGAACTTAGGCAACCCGAAAGCAGGATATAGCGAGAAGAAACCGAGTTCGGGATTGGGGACGTAGAGCCCAATGAGCTGTGAAAGAATACCCAACGCCCAAGTGATCAGAATACCGTAAAGAATCGCTCCCTTCACTCTTTTATTAGACAGAATCGCAATGATGAAAATGCCTACAACACAGAGAATGGCACAGATGCCGGACGTGTTAATGTTGCCTCTAAAATTCTGTAGACCGACCAGAGTAGGGCCATCAACGGCAAGATTTGCGCTCTGCAGTCCGATGAAAGCGATAAACAGTCCGATGCCGGCACCGATCGCATGTTTCAAACTTGTCGGAATAGCATTGAAGATCGCTTCTCGCACATTTGTGAGTGAGAGCAGAATGAAGATAATACCTTCTACGAATACGGCAAACAGCGCAAATTGCCAAGAATAGCCGTAAGTAAAGCAGACGGTATAGGTAAAAAAGGCGTTCAGCCCCATGCCGGGTGCCAATGCGAAGGGCAGGTTGGCAAAGAACGCCATACAGACGCAAGCGATGAACGACGACAGTGCCGTCGCAATCAGAATACCGCCTGCAGGGAAGGGGTTGTCAGGTGTGCCCGCAGCGCTCAAAATCTGCGGGTTGACCGCGAGAATATACGCCATCGTCATAAAGGTGGTCAGCCCTGCCGCCAATTCACCTTTCACATCCACCTTGTGTTCTTTTAGCTTAAACCACTTTTCAAGCATACGTGTACCTCCTCAGTGTTTAAACATCTCCTCTTGTCCTCTTTGTTTTCTTATTGATGAAATGTACAAAAGAAAACGGATTTATAAATATATTCTATCAAAAACACATGAATCTAGCCACGCCTTTGTAAAAAAATGAATAATATTCATTTCAGCCAAACAATCCGATAAGTAAAAGCCGCCTCATCAGGGATGCGTCATTCTAAATCGATGTGTATTGCAAAACAGCCGGACTGCTATTAAAGGCTAGCGTTCCTCACGATAGTAGTTATATCCCGTACTTGCCGGCTGAGCGTGTTCCTTACTCTGCCTGATACTCGTCAATATGAGAACTATGATCGTGGCGATGTAGGGGAACATCATGTAGATATCTCGCGGTAAACCGGGGATCGGGATACGCATGTACATCACCGTCAGTCCTCCGAAGATGATCGATGAATAAATGGCACGGAGCGGACTCCATTTTGAAAAGATGACAAGCGCAATGGCGAGCCATCCGTAGCCGCTGACGCAGTTAGGTTGCCAGACACCATTTTGGTTGACCATTGACATGTACATGCCGCCTATCCCGCAGAGCCCTCCGCCGATCGTGGTAGCGGCGTACTTATAGCGGGTGACATTGATGCCGGCGCTGTCGGCCGTACCGGGGCTTTCTCCCACAGCTCGAAGTGACAAGCCTTTTCTCGTCTTATTCAAGAACCAGCCTAAGATGATCGCGATGATGAGTGCGAAATAAACGAGCCAGTTGTACCTGAAGAAAAGTGTCCCGATCACAGGAATTTCCGTTAATTTACCAAAGGTTATATTGCCGAAAACGTTTTTTGTCTCTCGACCTACGGCAACGTATCCGCCGGCTTTATTGCTGAGGACTTCACCGAAAAACCTTCCGAATCCTGTGCCGAAGATGGCAAGGGTAAGCCCTGTTACATTCTGATTGGCACGTAATGTAACGGTCAGAACGGCGTAAATGAGTCCGCTAATACATCCCATAAGGAAAGCGAAAATGACAGCCGCAATGAGCGGGATGATCCCTCCGATCCCGAACCATTGTTCGGTAAACCATGCGGCGGCAAGTCCTGCTATAGCGCCCATGTACATTTGCCCTTCGACACCGAGGTTGAGGTTGCCCGATTTCTCCGTCAGAATTTCTCCGTTTGTCGCGAGGAGAAGAGGCGTGCCTGCCAGAACCGCGGCATTGATCCAGTTGATGACGATCATCAATACTTTCATGCGGCGACCTCCTTTTGTTCGAGATGGGAAGCGTCTCGATTACTTCTGAAGACGAGTTTATATTCGATGAAGAATTCACAGCCCAGCATGAAGAATAGAATAAGTCCCGTCAAGAGATCAGCTACCGATGCGGGTATACGCATTGTAGACTGAATGAAGAGTGAACCTTTTTGGAGCATGGCGATAAAAACGGCAATCGGAATCATCACGAAAGGATTGAGTTTTGCCAGCCATGCGACCGTAATCGCGGTAAAGCCTACGCCGCCTGCTGATGTCTCCGTCAACGTATGGTTTGCGCCTGCTACCTGCAGGTAACCGACGAACCCGCAAAGAGCTCCCGATATAAGCAGCGTACGAATCTGGATCCAGCTTGTGTTCATTCCGGCATAACGCGCAGTGTTCATCGAGTCGCCGACGACAGAAATTTCAAATCCGTGTTTTGTCTTCGTTAAGTAGAAATAAGCGATTGTAGCGATGATGAGAGCGAAGATCCATCCGATATGTACACCGAACAGCCGAGGCAGTTCCACTTTACCATCTGTGAAAGTAGAAAAGTCGACAATCTTCGGGTATGAGCTTCTCGGGTCTTTCCACGTGCGAAGAGATTGCAGATAAATGACGTACTGGATGGCGATATAGTTAAGCATCAAGGTGAACAGTGTTTCGTTCGTTCCCCATTTAGTCTTAAAGAAAGCCGGTAGAAATCCGAACAGTGCGCCACCTATCAATGCACAAATGATCATGAAAAGATGGAGGGGTATTCTTGGAATGTAGTTACCGTTGTTGATCGAGTGGATGACGATATAAGAGCAAAAGATGGCTCCGGCAAGAATCTGTCCCTCAGCTCCGATGTTCCAAAACTTCATCTTAAAGGCGAATCCGACGGCAACACTGGCGATCAGAAGCGGAACTGCGATCCGGACTGTTTCAGCAGAGGCGATCGCTGTGCCGAATGACCCGACGGCCATGTCACGGTAAGCAAGAATCGGGTTTTTTCCTACCGCCAAGAGCATCAATGCACCGACGAGTAATGCCAGAATGAAACCGACAATGTAGACAATCGTTTTGTGTTTCGTTGAGATAATGCCGCGCTTTGTTATGCGCACCAAGGGCTCTTTTAACATAGGGTACATGTCCTGCGCGGGCGGGCAGGGGATATCGGGCTGTTCCTGTGCGTTAACATTATCGATCTTCTGATCAGTCATACGACGTCAGCTCCTTTCACATTGTCAATCGACTGTCCGAGCATGAGGAGTCCGATTTCTTGCTTCGAAGTGACGCGCGGGTCGACGATACCGGTCACACGACCACCACTCATGACGAGTATTCTGTCGGAAATCTCCATCAGAACGTCGAGATCCTCACCGACAAAAATAACGGCGGTACCTTTCTCTTTCTGTTCATTTAACAAATTGTAAATCGTGTAAGAAGAGTTAATATCGAGTCCACGAACGGGATAGGCGACCATCAGTAGCCGCGGAGCGGTGTCGATTTCTCTTCCGACGAGAATTTTCTGAACGTTACCTCCCGACAGTTGTCGAATAGGGGTGAAGACATCAGGTGTGACAATCTGTAGATCCTTCACAAGTCGCTCGGATATTTGACGCGGTGATTTGCGGTCGACGAAGAATCCTTTATTCTCTCGATAATGTTTCAGCATAATGTTGTCGACCATATCAAGAGAGGGAGCGAGCCCCATACCGAGACGATCTTCAGGAACAAAAGCAAGCGCAATACCCTTCTTTGCGATCTCGTACGGGTTAAGTCCGACGACGTTCTCGTCAACTTCGTAGCCGTCAACAATATTCCTGTAAAGGATAGAACCGCCTATGACGGGGTAGAGACCGGCGATTGCTTCACAGAGTTCGCGTTGCCCGCTTCCTGAAATACCGGCAATGCCGAGAATTTCACCTCCATTTGCCTCAAAAGTGACATCGTCAAGAGCCTTGGTGCCTTCCTGGCTAAGCGCGGTCAGCGACTGTATCATAAGGATTGGCTCGACGTTTGTCGTGGTGGGCCGATCGATAGCAAGTGAAACGGAACGACCAACCATCATGTCGGTCAGTGACTGGATGGTTGCGTCTTTTGTATGAATGGTGTCGATATACTCACCTTTACGAAGGACTGTGACGCGGTCGGAGACGGCGAGCACTTCGTTCAGTTTATGAGTGATGAGGATGATCGACTTATGATCTGCTTTCATGGCGCGCATAATATCGAACAATTTGTCCGTTTCTTGCGGCGTTAACACGGCGGTCGGTTCATCAAGGATGAGAATGTCAGCACCTCGATAGAGTGCTTTGATAATTTCGACCGTTTGCTTTTCTGAGACAGACATATCGTAGACTTTTTTTTCGGGATCTATCTCAAAACCGTATTGATCGGCGATTTCTCGGACGTGTCTGTACAGAGTGCGTCTGTTAATTGTTGTTCCCCCGGAGAGTCCCAACACTATATTTTCCGCCGCGGAGAAGACTTCAACCAGTTTAAAATGCTGGTGAACCATACCAATATTGAGGTCGAAAGCATCCTTCGGTTGGCGAATGGTAACTCGTTTGCCATTGACGAAAATATCTCCGGCATCAGGGAAGTAAATTCCGGCGAGTATGTTCATGAGCGTTGTTTTGCCACTGCCGTTTTCGCCAAGCAGTGAGAGAATCTCTCCTCGTCTTAATTCAAAATGAACACCTGAGAGAGCTTGGACAGTCCCGAAACTCTTACAGATATGCTGCATCTGAACAACATTTTCAGTAATTGCCGGTTTCGCTTCTTGCATAAAAATCCTCCATCCGACCTAATTCTTCTTCTTAGTCTATCAAAAACTCAAGAAGTCTGACCGGCATTTAAAAAAACGCCGAAACGCATGCTGAGTCTTGTCTACATCCCACTGATTCTGGGAACTCCAATTTGCGTTTCGACGATAACGTGTTGGAGAGCACACCGCATCAAGCGGTGTGCTCATCACGAATAATTATTAATCCTGTGCCGGAACGGTAATGCCTTCGAGGATATGCTCCCAAGAAGGGGCAGATGCAGGTTCGATAAACGTCTCGCCCTCGGCAACGACAGTATTGCCATTGACATCGACGAGCGGACCCGTGAAGACATCCCAGTCTGTCTCGACGATCTTTTTGCGGGCTTCTTCAATTTTATCAGCCGTCTCGGGAGCAACAATCGCTTCGTTCAACGGTGAAATATCGCAGACGCCTTCTGCAAGACCCTCACCCCAATCGACGGGGATTTCTTCGCCGGCAATAACCTTGTTAATGGCAAAGATGAGGAAGCGCGACCAATCCCAAACGGCGGAGGTCAGCGAAGCATTGGGAGCCGCTTGACGCATATCGGAGTTATATCCGACGTGGAAAACGCCGGCCTTTTCAGCCGCTGTCGCAGGGGCCGTCGAGTCGCAGTGTTGTCCGATGACATCGCAACCCTCGTCGATGAGCGCATTTGCTAGTTGTTCTTCAAGTGTCGGATCATGCCACGAACCTGTGTACTTCACGATCATTTTGACATCGGGGTTGACGCTCTTGGCGCCCAAGTAGAACGCCGTGTACCCGGAAATAACTTCAGCGAAAGGTTTCGCCGCGACATAGCCGAGCAAGTTCGATTCTGTTTTTAGACCGGCGGCGATCCCTGAGAGATAACGTGCTTGATAGATTTTTCCAAAGTAGTTGTGTACGTTCTTCAATCCGCTGCCTGCCGCCTTGAAGCCTGTGGCGTGGCAGAACTCGATATCGGGATAATCTTTAGCGACTTTGAGGACGTAATCTTCAAATCCGAAACTCGTTGCAAAGATGATGTTACATCCCTGTTCGGCGAGTTCGCGAAGAGCGTTCTCACACGCCTGGTCTTCCGTTGTATTGAACTTATTGATGATTTGGTCATCTTTCAGTTCAAGTTCTTTTTTCATTTTTTGTGTTCCGAGATCATGGTTATACGTATAGCCCATGTCACTCGGATCCGTGATGTGAACAAAGCCGATCTTGATATTGGCAAGTGAAAGCTTGTCAGAATCAGGCTTCGGGTCCTTCTTGCCATCACACGCTACAACTGCAAAGACAAGTAGTGCGCAGAGCAGAATGGCTAACAATTTTTTGAGATGTTGCATAGTTTTCCCTCCAATCAGGCATTCTATACTGTGAATGTTAACATAAATTACATGCTATGAACAAGAGAATTCTGTCTTGACTGTGTCGACTAATTATGTAGCTGAATGCCTGAGTTAGCTGGATAGTGTGAGCGTAAGATGTTCGGCTTCTTCAGCATTTAGTCGGGCAGTCATACTTTTGATGATCTACGAGTCGACGTTGCCGATTTTGCATCCAGCGTTTATATTGATACTGCTGACGCTTGATGTGTTTTTATGTATAGATAGAGTACATCAGGTACATCTCAGTCTCACGGTTTTCACTTTTTTTCTTGTGTATTGTGTCTGTTGAGACGAACAGGGGACGTTAAAGCACTCAATTAGGAGAAATTATGGACAATAAACTATTAGAGAAATACGCTGATGTTATTGTTTCAACGGGAATTAATCTTCAAGAAGGCGACTGTGTTGAGATTATCGGCGGCGTTGAAGCATTAGATCTTCTACGTGAGATCGTCCGTCTCTGCTGGCGCAAGGGAGCTGCTGATGTATTGGTGGATATTCATGATCCTGAGATGGCGCTATCAAAATATGAAGAAGCGCGAACGGAGGTGTTCGATCAGTTTCCTAATGAGAGACGTGATTTCGCAGAATCGTTGCTGAAAGCAAAATACCATCAGATAAGCATTGGCGCACCGTTGCTGGATTTATTTCAAAACGTTGACCCTGATCGTCAGGCGCGTTGGCGTCGAACGAGCGCGAAAGCAAGAGAGCCTCTTATGCAATATATGGATAAGGGCGACATCAAGTGGGTTGTAGCGGCAGCACCTTCCCGTAAATGGGCAGAAAAAGTATTTCCCCACCTTACCGGCAATGAAGCGATCGACGCGCTCTGGCATCAGATTTTCAAGATGTGCCGTATTGATCACGATGATCCCGTGACAGCTTGGAAATTGCACGATTGGATTCTTCGCATCCATGCCCAATGGCTCAACATTCAGGCATTTGATTACTTGCATTACAGAGGACCGGGAACAGATCTCACGGTAGGGCTTGCCGATCGACATACTTGGGTGGGCGGCTCATCAATGACGCCGGACAAAATCGCCTATATGGCTAACATTCCTACTGAAGAGATATTTACCGCACCGCACGCGCTGCGTGTTGATGGTTATGTTCGCGCAACAAAGCCGCTGATCCACATGGGTCACGTGCTTGAAAACTTTACATTGCGATTTGAAAAAGGGAGCGTCGTTGATTTTTCATGCGACCATAATGGCAGTGTCTTAGAAGAGCTTCTGAGTTTAGATGAGGGCGCACGACGTCTCGGTGAGGTGGCCATTGTTCCGAATTCAACACCGATCTCTCAGTCCGGTATCCTTTTCTACTCGACGCTGTTTGACGAAAATGCGTCGTGCCATTTTGCTCTTGGCAGTTCCTACGCTGAATCGATCATCGGCGGGGCAGAAATGACAAAAGAAGAACGGTTTGAGATGGGCGCCAACTACTCAATGACCCATGTCGATTTTATGGTCGGCGGTCCTGAGCTTGACGTTGTCGGTTTCCAAAAAGATGGCACGGAGGTGCCGGTGCTTATTAAAGGTGAATGGGCGGTTGATTTATGATGAACGATCGTAGCATTTTGCTCAGCGACATCGCGCGGCACTTCGGGTTTCGCGTCGTTCGCGATTACGGCAAGTTAGATCGCACACGCATTACGGTCGCGGACGTGACGCGGCCGGGATTACAGCTTTCAGGTTATTTTAAGTATTTTGGTCCCGATCGATTGCAGATTATCGGAAATATGGAGTTCTCTTTTCTGTTGTCTTTAAGCGACAAAGATGCCGAGCGATGCATCAGTCGCCTTTTTGCAACGGGGATTCCGTGTTTGATTTTATCTCGCGGACATGAAGCGTTTCCGGTGCTGCTGGAGTGCTCGGAACGCTATGAGATTCCCATTCTTGAAAGCGAGCAGGCGACGGCATCACTTTACAGTTCTATCGTCGAGTATCTCAACGGCGAGCTTGCACCACGCTGTTCTATGCACGGCGTGCTGGTGGAAGTGCTCGGGGAGGGCGTACTTATGTTAGGGGAAAGCGGTGTCGGAAAATCGGAGACGGCACTTGAACTTGTAAAGCGCGGGCATCGTCTCATCGCGGATGATCTTGTGGAGATAAGACGAATCTCAGATAATACTTTGCGAGGTCGAGCTCCTGATATTATTCAGTATATGATCGAAATTCGCGGCCTAGGCATCCTTAATGTCAAGGAGCTCTACGGCGTATCCGCGGTAAAGGTACAGGACAATATCAATTTCGTGATCAATTTTGAATTCTGGGACGAGAGCAAGGCGTATAATCGCTTGGGTGTGGAGGAGGAAACGACGAATATTCTGGGCGTCTCCGTACCATCAGTGACTATTCCTGTCCGACCCGGGCGGAACTTGGCAAGCATTGTTGAATTCGCGGCTATTAATTTGCGCAATAAGCGTATGGGTTACTGTGCGACGTCGGAGATTGAGAAGCGTGCAAACGATTCACGTGCTTGAACAACAGAGTGCATGTCATTGTATGCGTTTCAACGCCGGAGCCCTGTATTCGGAAGGCGGCGAACATAGCGCCATGGCGCGGATAGTATCTTTATGCGTGATAGATTGAGACGATAGATTATAATATCGAATGATTTAATTAAGGTATTAATCCGTTCTGACGGCGCAATCTTTGCGATTCTGACGGATAAGTAGGGATAAGAGGGGCAAAAGCAAATATGAGTAAAAACGGAATGCCGTTTTCGCCGGAATATGCCGACAGAATCCTTCAGAAAATTGAAGGCCTGACGGTGTTGCAGAATGTCGCTATGTCTGAAGTGACACGGTTTAGGGTAGGGGGACTTGCCGATGTACTTGTAAGACCGAACAATTCGGAGAGTTTAACGACACTCGTTCAGCTAGCGCGTAAGGAAAATTGGCCACTTACGATATTGGGCTGTTGTTCTAATATATTAGTCGCCGATGCCGGAATCCGCGGTATGACCTGTGTGCTGTCACCAGGCATGACGAATATTCGTCGAGACGGACAGATGTTGACAGCTTTTGCAGGAACACGATTGGACGATCTTGCCTCCTATGCCGCCAAATGTGGGCTTTCCGGACTTGAGTTTGCCTGCGGCATCCCCGGATCTGTCGGCGGAGCCGTCGTGATGAACGCAGGTGCTTTTGGCGGTTCCATGGAGCAGGTTGTGTTTCGCACAATGTATATCAACTCCTCAGGTCAAACTAATGTATTGGAGCACGAAGATCACCGGTTCGGTTACCGCCAAAGCTTCTTCTCAGACGATAAGGATGCCGTTATTACGGAAGTGTCAATGAAACTCAAATCTCATGATCGACGCGTGATTTATGAGCAAATGGCAGAACACGCGTTGAGTCGATATCAGAAACAACCTTTGACCGAACTGTCTGCCGGCAGTGCGTTTCGTCGACCGGAAGGCAATTATGCGGGAGCTCTCATCTCTGAAGTGGGAATGAAGGGCTATAAGCGCGGACGTGCCGGAGTATCTGATCGGCATGCGGGATTTATTGTTAATTACGGAGGTGCATCTGCTTCAGAAATCGTGCAGGTTTTTTTAGATGTCCGCAACGCCGTTTTTCAAAAAACAGGGGTTCGCTTAATCCCGGAAGTGCATTTTATCGGCGCGTGGGAAGATGATGACGTCCGGAGTTTATTAGACTATTGAAGGATAGCTTTAACGGTTTGTATTAATAGGCAGAACACACCGACGGATCATTAATATTCTGAAAGGCGGCTTCAAGACGACTTCAAGACGGCTTCGTGTCGTGTGGAATGAGACTTTTTTATCGATAATCATTAGTGAACAATAGATTGCACGCTGTTATTAGATTGCACGCTGTTTCGGAAAAGAACTTTAACCTACGGATAGAATCGATAAATTAAGAAGGGAAACGAAGGTGGAGATTACTATTATAACCGGTCTGTCGGGAAGCGGAAAAAGCATGGCGGCTCAACATCTTGAGGATATGGGCTTTTTTTGTATAGATAATATGCCGCCTCAATTAGTAGCCGATCTGACGCGTGTTCTTGCCGGAAGTGGAGACGCATCAGATAGCGACGATAACAGAAAAGCTGTCTCGCGCATCGCTCTCGTAATGGATACGCGCAATCCCAATTTTGTGAAAGATCTGCTGCCTGTATTACAGGAATTGAAAGACCTGAAAATAAACGTTCGTGTGCTCTTTTTAGAGGCAACCGATGCGGCACTCATAAGTCGTTATAAGCAAACTCGTCGCGAGCATCCTTTAAGCGGATATCGAAGAGGATTGTCGCTTTCGCAGGCGATTAGAGCAGAACGCGATTTTCTGGCACCTGTGCGTGAAATCGCTACGGATATTATCGATACAGGCAATTATTCGACGAACCAATTGCGTGATTATTTACGCGACCTTTTCGGGGAGGGGATAGCCGATAGAGATTTTGTTATCTTTGTACAATCTTTCGGGTTTAAATACGGTATTCCGCAGGATGCTGATCTTGTTCTGGACGTTCGATTCGTGCCCAATCCCTTTTATATCGAAAAGTTGAAGACGCTTTCAGGAAAAGACGAAGCTGTTATTGAGTACATAGATCAGTTTCCTGAGACCAATACATTCATCGAGATGCAGTCCGTTTTTCTTAAGTTCGTGATGCCCTATTACATACGCGAGGGTAAAGCGCGCCTCAATTTATCTATCGGATGCACGGGCGGGCGTCACAGAAGCGTAATGATCGCGGATCGACTCACAAATTTTCTGAAAAGCTTGAATTACCACGTCATCACAACACATCGCGATATACGGCGCGACCAACGAAAACGCCAAATCGAAAAATGGGAAGAAGAAGCAACTTCGTGACATTCTCGCGTTCTGTCCGGTACGAAATGGCCGATTTGCAACGTGTGGCGGTCACCGAATCCGTTGACGACGCATCCGCTCTTATTGCGGCGTTTACAACGTTTGCAGGAGAGACGATTAATCTGGGACCTGATTATCGGGTTTCCATTCGTGTTTCCGGGCTTCCGCTAGTTCGGCTTGTTGAAAAGGCGGCAAAGATCCTTTTGCTTGAAAAACGCACAGTAAAAACGGGAGCACGTGATACGGTACTGACTTATGTTGTGTCGCGTAAGCAACGAAATATTCTTTTTTTCGACGTAACTTACTGGTTAAAAGACGATGCCAAACATCGACTTCGCACGGTATTATCTGCAGCTTTTATGGCATGCGGTGTTATTTCGGATCCGTCATCGGGAAGATATCGACTTGTTTTTACGCCGATACATGAGAGCGGCGCGCGGTTGCTTATCACCTTGCTCTCTTCGATTAACCTTATTCCCGGAAAAATCCGGCAACAAGGGAAAGCAACAGTAAGTCTGACAAGCGGCGACGACATAACTGATTTTCTTCGATTCTGTGGAGCCGCAAGAGCGCTGCTCTACTACGAAGAACAACGCAGCGAACGGGAGTTATCCGGGCAGGTGCACCGTCAGCTCAACTTCGACGACGCGAACTTATCTCGTCGTGTACGTTCTATTGAATCTCAACTTAAGTCGATCGATATCATCGCCCGGACTCGCGGTCTCGACAGTCTCTCCCCTCAACTTTATGAAGCGGCGCAAGCCCGTCTTGTAAATCGAGGCGCTTCACTTGAAGAACTCGGCGCTTTAATGAATCCGGCTGTCAGTAAATCCGGTATGAGTCACCGCTTTGCCAAGCTGCGCGCCATCGCAGCTGCCATTCAGCAAGAAGAATCCTAACCTGAATCATTCAGAGGGGTCATTATTTCGTCATACGGAATGACTGAATAATTTGTTCAACCGCCTCGCGGAATGGTACATAGTCGTCGTTCCCTTTTTCACAATGATATTCGCAGTAGTAAAAGCCTCCTTCTCCGGCATCGATCAGGATTGCCCAATACTCGAACGTTTTATTGATATTAATTTTGGCGGTAGCAATGAGGCGTTCCCACAATACCATCATCGTATCGGCCGCACCAATTTTCCCGGGCTCGCGCTTCAGGATCGGCTCCGTATAGAAATTCTTTAAGACCTCCGGCGAGGTCACTTCTTCAAAAGATTTACCTTCGTCGCCGGGAGAATAATATCGGATGGACATTTCTGCCTTGGGATAAGGAAACTCATAGGTTCCCACAGGAGGTCGGAATTTCCAGACTCTTTCACCTATCTTATTAATAATCCAGTCGCCCGGAACCTCAAGGGCAAACCCCTTTTCTTTCTCTTCGTAGGTGACGATGGCAGGATCTGTCTGATAATAAGATAGAGACTCAACCGCCTCTTCCGCTTCGCTTGCAAAGGTCGCAATGCCTTCCAATCCTTCCGCTTCGACCATGTATTTTATAAAATAGAAGCGCCCTTTCTCTGCATCGATTAAAAATGCGCGGTTGACCTGCGTTTTATTATCCCAGACCATGGAATACGTAACCGCCAGTGCATTCCTGCCCATTATTTTCATCGGGTTCTTCTCTATAATTTTATTTCCCTCAATAGATACGAACATCTCGTTGAGTGTTTCCTCTCGCGTCACATCCTCAAAAGTATGACCATACAAATCAGGATTGTCCATGTAGGCTAAGTGAATAAAGGCATGATCACGCGGTACATTGTAGTCCTCAGGAGGAGGTATCAGAAAGACCATCGCATCATCTTCTACGATCTCCATTCGATCCTTCCAAGAGATTGGCAATACGATTTTTAAGCTCAATTCTTTCAATTCCAACAGGAACTTATCGGCAGGCACCGAAAGTTCAGTCGATTCAGTTGGTTCCGTTGCCGGATCCGTTTGCTCCCCCTCCGTCGACACCGTCGTGCCGCCGGGCGGCACAGTTTCCGAGGGTTTGGGAGTATTTTGACAGCTGCTCAGCAGGACGCTCAGCAGAATAAAAAATACCAAAATGAGGTGTGGTTTTTTCATTATTATCAATTCCTTTCTCTTTACTTAAGGCACAAAATGAATCGTCGACAGTTTGTCTCATGATTCAGTATTTCTCCTGCAAAATGGAGAGTGTGAGATAGATACGCAACATATCGTCGCCAACAAAATTAGTGATCCGTCATGCGGAAGCTCTGAACGATTTTTTCCACTTCAGCAAGGAACGGCTCATACGCCTGATTGTCCTTTTCGGTGTTATATCCGAAGAGATAGAAACCGCCTTCCCCGGCATCGATCAGGATCCTCGTCCACACGAAGATAGCGGGGTACCCCTACGCTTGCTGCACTGTACGAATTATCAGAGCCTGAGCGTTTCCGATCTTTGACAATTCAATCTGCAGATCCGATAAATTCGTATTCTCGTTGAGAACGGGAATCTTTTAATGCTAAAACCATCAGTAATCCTGTTACAACGATCTTTAATAGAAAGGGTCTTCTTTCTATTTACGAGCAGATTCTATTCCTGTTTATTTAGATTTTCAATATCCTCCAGCACTATTTTTTGGCATGTTTAGACAAGAAAGTATAGATGCTAAAAAAATTTCTACAATTTGACTAAAACATGATGCGAATCAGAAACACACTGAAATCTGTCGTACTATTCGTGGATAGTCATCCTATTTTGAATGCTCAATGGTCGACGATCATCCTTGGACACTTTTTCTAATAAACTATAAGAACTGTCCACCTAAACGCTCTAATGTGGACACTTTTTCTAACAAATCTTAATAACTGACCACTTAGACATCCTATAGGGTCATTTATTTTGAAAAAATTTAAAAATTGACCACCTAGGCGCCTCGAGCGGCCAGTATTTAGTCAAGTCCAAAATGTGGTGTAAATTCATTCTTCTTCTCACGCAGTACCTTTTGTGGATAGTGATCTATGTATGGACAATTTTTCAATTAAAATAGAAAAGATATCTATTCCCAAACTTCTGACGGTCAATTTTTTAACTAAAAACAGGAAAATAGTTTCTAACGACCACCTTGTAGGTCAATAATTCTAAAAAAACTGAAAAACTGTCCACCCGGATGTCCTGCGTAGGCCACCATTTCTAATAAACTTAAAAAACTGTCCACTCGCCGGAGATCGATTCTACTTTCTTGAAAGTAGGCAAAGGTTGATTTTGCGGATAATTTGCTGCTTCATGCTATACTTACCTCGTGCCGCGTAAGTGCTAGGGGACGAGAGAGCTGCAAAGCTAGAGGCGTTATGGACTATCTTGAAGGGTTTCTGATCGGTCCTGTCTGGAGCGATACGGATTACAAATCGCATCGTCATTTCAACGCGCATCTTTTTCTTGCCTTCCTGATGGCTTTTGCTTTCGCAGGTATTGTGTTCTACCCTTTGCGGTTTAGTAAATGGATTATCGTTGGATGGCCCGCCTCGCTTATTATTCTTATCGGGTTAACATTAATTACTCCGTTTCTTTCCAGCTTTTATTATCGGTTGCCCGTCTTTTTAAGACCACTTGTACTATTTCTTTACGCGTTTAAGTTTGTTCTGCTTTTCTATGTGCTGACACATTATTTTCTTCCTCTGGCTACGCTTGATAGTCAAGCGATACCGATGATGTTATTGGATCGTTTGGATAGGCATATCAACCATATGGTTGATATTATTGCGGATACCGGAGGTATTTTTAGGACTGTGCTCGGTATCGTTGCCGGAACCATATGGATCGTAGGTGAGGGGCTTTTGCTCATGGTTACAGTGATCACCATACCACTGGCGGCCATCGGCGTTCTTAAAGGTGTGCAGTACGTACTTGATAGAATTGTCAATTATGTTCTTTATCAGCCGATTAATGAAGGTGTGCCGGTAAGAATTTTCGAGCGACCATCGGATACAGATGTTTTTGATCCTTTTATACGTACACCGGCGACACAGAATGTATCTCCTGATAGAGAGGTCGTTGAATCATCTCCGAAAACATCTCTGTTAAGGAAAAAAAGTGTTGTTCTAATGGCAAAAATAAAAAAAAGAGAAACGCATTCATCACTTTTGTCGATGTTGAATTTATCGACGTTGAAAAACAGGCTTCGTACATCACGCATTGAAGATCCTTCTGTAGAAGAAGAGGATGTGATGCACTTGCCGGAGTTCGAAGATCTAATGGAGGCCCCCGAATCTGACGATTGGATAAATACTGTGGATTTTAATGAGGAAATGCTTGAACCTGAATCTGACGATTGGATGCAATCTTCCGATTTTGTTGGGGAAATGACGGAACCTGAAGCAGGTGGTTTAGTTCATCCGCTGAATATTGAAGAGCTATTAACGACATCTGAAACGGATGATGGGGTGTATCCGGCAGATTATGATGAGCAAATGGCGACTTTAGAACCTGAGAGCTTGATATGCCCGCCGGAACCGGACGAGCAAATAGCGGTCGAGGAACCTGACAACTCAGTACGTGTGCCGGAACCGTAGGAGGTGTCTTTTACGGGTGTTCATGTATACATCCCAGTGAACACGTTTGTTACACAACGTTTGTCTCTTTGTTTGATCAAAGGATTGCGTATTTCTTTCGCATACTATTTTGGTGTATGTAAATTCAGCATCTCGTACAAATTGCGTTCGCACAAAGAACACATTTGATGCTTATAGTTAATATTGAATTCTTGTCATATAAGGAAAGCAACAGCGGAGGAAATCAGTATGGATCAGCAACCGTATGTTCATAACCATGATTATTCCGGAAGGGATCAACAGAATCAGCATACTTTTTACGCGAATAATCATTCGTCGCATCAAAATAATGATGGAACTGGCAACGGTACAGGTTTTGGAAATGATGATGAACCGTCATCCGGAAGGCGTGGTAGAAGAAACGGAAGGAACAACAACCTCGCTATCGGCATTATCATCATAGCGCTTGTGATCGCCATTTTGTTTTCGGTCATCACCGGGCTCGTCTATTATTTCAGTTTTAAGGATAGAATGCCGTCTTTTTTGAAACGACCGAATCCTACAGAAACGGATGTTGGAAAGCCGAACGCAACGATCGAAACGCAACCGGAAGAGATAATTACAGAAACGGATAAGGATGAAGCATTGCCTTCAGAAACGGTAAGCATTAATGATAATCAGAACAGTCAATTCAGCATTGCTGACCTCGCACGTCCTAGACCGCAAGACGGAAAGCCGATCCTAACAATACCGGAGATCGTTGAGAAGACTAAACCTGCCGTTGTTGCGATATATACGACGGTGACGACACGCGGATGGATGGGTTATTCTCAGGTGCCTGTTGCGGGCTCGGGCTTTATTATTTCTGAAGACGGATATGTTGTGACCAATGCTCACGTTGTTGGCGATGCAAAATCTGTACACATCTATATGGATGACGGGCGTGAGTTTGAAGCAAAGGTGGTGGGATCAGATTCTTATGCGGATGTCGCCGTAATCAAAATAAATGAGTCAGGTTTACCGACCGTTGACCTCGGTGAGTCTTCCAAGCTTGTTGTTGGAGAATTGGCAATTGCCATAGGCAATCCGACCGGACGTCTTCGGGGAACTGTCACTTCCGGTATCGTGTCGGCACTTGGACGCGAATTGTCGGAATCTCCGATCCCGCTGATTCAGACAGATGCAGCACTGAACTCGGGGAACTCCGGTGGTGCGCTCGTCAATGCCTACGGTGAAGTCATCGGGATCAATCAGCTCAAAATGGTCTACTCCGATTCAAGTTTGGAAGAACCGATTCAAGGCATCAGTTTTGCGATCCCGATTGATGATGCGAAAATTATCATAGAAAGTATCATTCGAACAGGAAAGTACGAATGGCCGATGATCGGCATTCAAGTCTCATGGTTGAGCGAGACGGTTGCCCGTGAAGAAGGTCTTCATTATCCCGGTGTTCTGGTTGTATCGGTCAATGAAGGCAGTGCGGGTGAACGCGCAGGTCTCAAGCCGGGCGATGTGATTGTGACTGCTGAAGGTGAATCGCTTAAAACGACGCGTGATCTTTCTAATATAAAGAACAGATACCGTCCGGGCGACACGATACATTTGGAGTTTTATCGCGGATATCGTCAGCGATCGACGGAACTGACGTTGCAGTCCTCTTTAGATTGAGGTGCATGAGGTGCAGCTTAACCGGTAATGTGCACAGCATACCCGGGGGTGGTAACATTTCAAATGAAGCGATACCGCAATGGACTGAAGTATAATTCAATCGACAGTGTGATTAACGTCTCTTGAGACGAGAATATTTCAGATAAAATGTTCCTTATGGAACGTTAGTTGGAAGGAAGAGAAGTGAAGGGCAGATCTTGGATTCGCGATATGGTATCGCAATTTATCCTCCTCGTGCTATTCAGCGTAGGTATTTACGTCCTTTATCGAAAAGCTAAATCGGTTCCTGAGATTAGCGCGATTACATGGATCGGCACTCTATTTAGGGTATCGGCTGTGATCCTTGTTATCATGGGTGTGCTCTTTATCTTTCAGCTTTTTTCAAGTGGCTGGCTTGAGCGTTTTGACCCTGGAGACCATAAGAGTGTGCGCCGTCTCGACCGCATCAGGCGGTTTCGTCTTCCATCCCGTTTTAATTATCTTCAGGAAACATGGCCAACATGGCGCAAAGATATCTCTCAGACTCTTGAGGAGAAAGGATGGGCGATATATGCGAGAGAGCCTTTTAGATCGACTTGAGTCATCTTTGATTGACGCGAAAAGTGTTCCTTTTTCCGAAAAATGTATGGTGGATCGGGAAGAGATGCTTTTCTTTGTGCGCA
>JGI24709J26583_10000681_pt1 | contig 28990 bp, 32 predicted proteins | sample BioPla2DNA1_FD_26583 | JGI IMG/M metagenome (IMG submission 26583) | reverse complement strand
TGCCACATCAACTAGGGCATCTGAGTTAGGTGAATAAATTACTAAAGTATCAGTTCCTTCTTCTTTTGGTCCACAAGCAGTCATTGATAAAACTAGCATTGTAGCCATTAAAATAGTTAGTAATTTTTTCATTTTTCCTCCTTAATTATTTATTAATATGTGTAATAAAATTTACTACCACCCCTATTTTAGGAAATATTGTAAGCGGTGTCAATGAAAGAACTAGACTATCAGTCTTATTGAATTTGTTTTATAATGAAACTATGAAAAATCCTTTTAAATATTCTTTAGACAATAAACGTTATCTAACATGGAATTATTACGGTAAAAGTAATTTCCAAAATAAAATCATCAAAATTCCCCTTGACGGTCCTTTTTCTTGTCCTAATCGAGATGGTTTAGTTGGTAAAGGTGGTTGTGTTTTCTGTTTTGGTGGAGCCAATGCCTTTCCAGATTTAAGTGATAATGATTTAATGAAGCAATATTATCAAAGAAAAGAAATATTTTTTAAAAAGTGGCCTAATGGAATCCCATATGTTTATTTTCAATCATTCTCTAATACTTATGGTCCTTTAGAAAAACTAAAAGAAATCTATCAGCCTTTTATTGAAAATGAAGAAATTAAAGGAATTGTTATTTCAACTAGAAGCGACTGTTTAGATGATGAAAAAATTGAATATTTGAATTCTTTAACTTTCATTAAACCAATATGGATTGAACTTGGTTTACAATCCATCCATGATAAAACCTTACAGGAAATGAATAGAGGCCATAACTATCAAAATTTCCTTGACACTATTGAAAAATTAAAAAACACTAATATTAAAATCAGTGTTCATTTAATAAATGGCTGGCCAACCGAAAGCGAAGAAATGATGCTGCAAACAGCTAAAGAAGTTGGAAAACTGCCAATACAGGCCATTAAATTTCATATGTTACACATTTCTAAAAATACCGTTTTAGGCAACAAGTATCAAAAAAAGCCCTTTGAACTTTTAAGTAAAGAACAATATGTAACTATTGTCGCTAAACAACTTTCTTATCTAAGAGAAGATATTATCATTGAAAGATTAACTGGTGATGGACTTAAAGATTATTTGTTAGCACCAATGTGGACACTAAAAAAAGTAAGTGTAATTAACGATATTGATAAAAAAATGGTAGAGTTAAATCTCTACCAAGGTAAATATTACTCTGAAAGTCGATAATGACCGACAATTTCACCATAATGTTCTAAGACATCTTCTAAATAACTTTTTTGATAAGGGCTAGCATTGTGATAAATAAATGGTATACCTTTTTTATTACGATATTCACTGATAACAGCAACATGTCCACTAAAGATAATAATATCGCCAGGTTGCCAACTTTCAATATCATAAATATCAGTAGTTAAAGAAATGAAATTATTCCTAAAAAAGATTCGTAAGTTCTTCACTCTTCTAAAATCAATGTTAATATCTACTATTTCAATATCATATAGTTCTCTATTGGCCAAAACATGTTCATTAACTAACGCCATCAAATCATAACCAGCATTTAACATTCCAAAAGCAACTACATCAGTACAAACTCCATACTCATCATCTGGATAACCAGTGCCATAATATTTACTTTTATATTGTGGATTTGTAGCTAAATATTCTTTAACTGACTGTAGCATATCGCTTTGATCATCAACGCCATCACCATCTTTATCAACACTACTAACGAAAGTTTCTATTCCAAAATCTTCATTTGTATATTTACGATGAGGAATATAGTTGAAGACATAAAGAAATCTGACTATTACAATTAATAGACAAACAATAATTATTTTTAATAATATCACAAAATACTTTTTCATTTGTTTTAAATTTCCCCTTACCCTCCCTAGTAATTAGTCAATGCTCGGTAATAACAATAATTTATAAATGTTGCTCTTATACACAATCTGGGGATTACAATAACTGCTATACAGAAAGACTTACCCCCTTTGTCTGATTACCACTTGCGGAAATTCATTCTCAATCTCCAAGAGATCGCATTCCAACCAATTACATTAACATCAATAATTTACATTAGTTCAGCAAGCCAATTGATTTGCTGGATTTTATTATCTAACTCTCTTAACTGTTTAGATAAACTATCAACTCTCTTTTGAATTTCTTTTACTTCGATAGTTGGTCTAATTAATATTTCAGTTCTAGTTGCTCTATAGGTGTTTTCACTAGCACTTTCAACCAATTCTTTATAAGCATTGATTTTGATTGTTAAACAATCTCTTTTAGCCATCAATTGAGTTAAACTTGTATTTTCAAAAGTAGTATAACAATTAGTTAAATTGATTCTGAAAATCAACTGTTCTAATTGGTCAATACTACTATTAAGTTGATTTAATAGTTCGATAGGATCTTCGTTTGGCTGTAATCCATCTTGAACTAACGCATTGTTGTTAATTCTGTTTCTTAATTGAGCGATTTGACGATTTAAATCTGCTCTTAATTGTAAAGCTTCTGCTAATTTCATTTTCTTTCTCCTTTAATATTTAAAACACACTCCGTATTTTATTAACTTTCCATCGATATAAGCTAGATATCCCCAAGTATCTATAACTTGGAAAAATGTTTTATCCATATATTCAATATATTTATAACCAACAACCCAATGTAAACCATAAGGGCTAATTGTTTTATCAATTTTATTTAGATACATCAGCACTGGATAGCCATCCCTAATGCTCTTTTTGTACTTGTTAATATCATTGGTTTTATAAGGTAATAATTTACCCTTACTAATGTTACTATATTTACTGTTATAAAACCACTTAATTCCTCTAATAATATCTTTTCCAAAAGCTCCAGGCAAAGGCGGTTCAATATGTGGTTTTAATAAATGGATTAACCATTTGGCAAAATTTCCATCAATAAACTCATAAGGTTCATTAACAATTATTTGATTATCGATATTGTTATTTAAATAACTTAGGCATATAGCAGTACAAACACTACCACAAATGCCAAAGCCTAAATAGCCATAACCATATTCTGTTTTAGTTGAATTTATCCATTGTCTATTGGTATAAATACTGACCTTAGAGTTTTCTATTCCATATTCATTTAAGCCCAATAAAAAATCAGGTTTAGTCTTTATTACTTTGGCTTTAACTTTCTTCATTTTCATTTAACAACTGTTTTAATCCATTCCAACTCAGTGTTGCACAACTAATACGATTTACTTGTCTTCCAACACTTTCAAACACAACAGCTTCTTTCAATATATTTTCGCCGTATTCCTTTTGATTAATCATATTAAAATAATTTTCAATAATTTCCTTAGCTTGTTTAATACTGCAACCTTTAATTAATTCCGTCATAATTGAAGTTGAAGCAGTAGCAATCACACAAGCGTTACCTTCAAATCTAATATCTTCAATAATATCATTATTGATTAAGACTTGAAGTTTGATATCATCTTGGCAACTTTGTGAATAGACATGTATTTGTCTGTAAGAATTATCATCAATCAACTGAAAATTTCTTGGACTTTCATAATGGTCCATCATTATTTCTCTTTTTAATATCGGATTATCTTTAATAGAGTTCATCTGTTCTCCTTTTTATAAAATCACATCAACACAATTTTCTAAAGTTGTTGTTTTTAATACTTCAATTAGCTTATCGACTTCTTCTTTAGTGTTATAAAAATATAAAGCACATCTTACCGTTGAATCAACGGCTAAATACTGCCACAAGTTTTTGGCGCAATGATTCCCGCTTCTTAAACATAAACCATGTTTAGATAAGTAAGATGCTACATCTTGACCAAAGATGATTTTTCCTTTATCTAAAACATTAAAACTAATAATGCCTATATCAGCTTCTGGGTTATAAACAATAACATTATCCAACTTCTTTAATTCACTAATCGTGTAGTCTTTTAATTGTTTTTCGTAGTTAGCAATATTATCCATACCTATTTCTTTCAAATACTTTATTGCTGCTTTTAAACCTAATACTGCCTCAATATTTGAGGTGCCAGCTTCAAACTTATATGGAACTGCTTTTAGTTTTACATTAAAGTCAGTATCAAAATGTAAGTTCATACCTCCACCTAACATTAATGGCATCATTTTTTCTAAAAGATGATACTTTCCATACATTACCCCTACTGCTGTTGGCCCACACATCTTATGAGCGCTAAAAACTAAGAAATCACAATCTAAATCTTTTACATCAGTTTTGATATGAGGGACTGATTGAGCACCATCAACTACTAAAACAGCATTGAATTTGTGAACTTCTCTAGCAATTGCTTTTACATCACTGATACAACCTAAAACATTAGATACCTGAGCAATTGATACAATCTTAACATTTTCATTTAACATTTTTCTAACATTTTCAACTGTTATTTTACCTGTTTTATCTAATGGAATAAACTTAACTTTCGCTTTTGTAATAGCAGCTAATTGATACCAAGGCAAAGTATTTGAAGCATGTTCTGCTACCGTAATTAGGATTTCATCATTTTCTTTTAGATTATTTAATCCATAACCATAAGCAATCTGATTTAAAGAGTGGGTGGTTCCGTAGGTAAAAACTACTTCTTTACTTTGACAATTAATAAAATCAGCTACCACTTCTCTAGTTTTTTCATAAGCTTGATCAACCAGATATGCTAGCTTATAATCACCTCGATTAATGTTACTGGTAATATTTTGATAATAGTTAGTTACTGCCTCAATCACACTATTAGGTTTTAAGGTAGTAGCTCCATTATCTAAGTAAATTAAGGGTTTTCCTTCATTTGTTTTTCCCTGTAACATTGGAAAATCTTGACGGATTTTATCTACATTAAACATAATGCTTTCACCTTCTTTAAATTTCTTCCTTCAAAATATTATATCATAATATATTTATATCGTTAACAAACTGCACATTGAATAAAATTTACAAATAGCATATAATTAGTAGGTCACAATTGGAGGTTTATATGAAAGAATTTCTTAAACAGAACTGGTTTGTAGCTGTAATTGCATTATTCTTCATTGGAATATCTATCTATTATGCCTACGACCAAAATAAAGATAACTTACCTAGTAAAGTTGTTGATGGTAAAGATGTAGTATTCTCAGTTGATGATACTAACGTTACTGCTGATGAACTTTATGATGAGTTATATAAAACCCACGGCAAATCAGAATTATTCTTAAAATTCTATATGGGTGTAATTGATGCCAATGTTGAAGAAACAACAGAACTAAAAAATCAAATTGATAGTGCTATTTCTCAAACAGTTAGTTACTACACCAACCGTTATGGTTATGGTCTTGAATACCTAAATCAATTAGCTAAATACTATTATGGCTACCCTGATTTTCCAAGTTATGTGGAATATCAAATAAAAGCTGAAAAATTATATTCAATTTATATTAAAGAACATGCTCAAGAATATGTTACTGAAGAATTTATTGCTAAGCACAACCCTAGAGTCATTAGTTATTGTTTAATTAAACTTGACGATCCAAAAAAACCAACCGCTGAAGAAACTTCAAGATTAGATGCTGCAAAGCAAGCTTGGGCCAATGAATACAATGTGGAAAATTTTGCTGAGTTTGCGATGAAATATTCAGAAGATGCTTCTACTGCTAGTGGTGGTGGAGTACTGGGTTATGTTGATGATAAATCATCACTTGTTGATGCTTTCTTAAAGGTAGCTTTAAGTTTAGAAGAAGGTCAGGTATCTGATTGGGTTTTTGATGAAAACTATGGTTACTTTTTAATTAAGTGTGATTCAAAAAATTATGAAGATTATGCTGCTGACCCTAACTTCTTATCAACTGTTTTAACAGATAATCCTAATCTAGCAAATGAAATTATTTGGAAATATGCCCAAAGTGCTAATATTACCTTTGTTGATGATTCAGTTAAAGAATACATCATGCAACAATTAAATGTTGACAAGGATGGTGAATAATTATGAAAAAGATTAAATTACTTACTATTACATTATTAACTGCTCTACTACTTGTAGGTTGTGGTAATAAAACAGCTAAAATTTCTAATGGTAATGATATCTTAATTCAATTTGGAAACACTAAAATTACCAAAGCTGATTTATATTCTAGTATGTTAGAGGCAGATAGTGGCTATACAGTCATAAATATTGCCAATAAAATAATTGTTAATGCTGAAATTGAAACAACTGATGAACTATTAGCTGAAGCACAAGATCAAATTGCTGCTTATAAAGCATCATTAACTGAAGACTGGCAAACTGCTTTAGAAAAATTAGGTTTTGAAACCGAAGAACAATTATTAGAACAAATCTTATCATCTATTAAAGGCAAAAAATTAATAACAAAATATATTGATGAAAACTTTGAGGCACTAACTCAAGAATATGCTCCTTTAATAGCTAGAATGATTTATATCAAATATGAAGATAATGATATTGAAAAAGCTAAAGTAAATGCTGACTTGGCAATTGGAGAAATTAAAGCTGGAGTTGATTTTAAAGTTGTAGCTGATAAATATTCTTCAGCCATCACTTTAGCAAGTGAAAACATCTATACTAGATATTCAGAAGTTGATTATAATGTCTTACAATACTTGTTAGCGGTAATGGAACCAACTTTATCATCACCTATTGAAAACAGTACTTCTAGTGGCATCTATATTGTTCAAGTAACAAAAACAAATGTTGAACAAGTTAAGGAAGCATTTATCTCTTCTTTAAACGAAAGTGATGAATTTATTAATAAAGTAAATAACCATTACTTTACCAAACATGGTTTCACAATTTATGATGTAAAAACATTTGAGTTTATCAAAGATGGTTATCCTACTTATTTACCAAAGGAAAAATAAAAGTTAGTTTAAAAGCTAACTTTTTTATTGTATTAAACACTTTCAACAATATTTTCTTCTAATACTTTGTCTTCTTTCAAATATTTATTTTTAATTATTAAGTAAACAATTAAATATATTAGTGAAGTAGCTGCCCAACTTAGTGGATAGGTGAAAACAATTGCTTTAATATTGCCAGTTTTAGAAGCATACAATATTATCCAACTAAATCTTACAATTACTACTCCAAAAAAAGTAGCAATTGTTGAATAAAATGATTTTCCTAAACCATTAATAAAGGCAAAGTAGGTTTCTACAATCACATAAAATATCAGCATTGGTTGAATAAACCTGATTATTGAAATTGCTTGGGATGCTACTGCTGGATCATGAGTAAACATTGAAACTAACTGATTAACAAATAATAAAACTATCGTGGTTAAAGATATCGTAATAGTAGAACATACTAGTAAACCAGCAGGAATACTCTTTTTAACTCTGTCAATTTTATTAGCTCCATAGTTTTGAGCAACGACATTAGTTAGGGACACTCCAAAGGATGCCATCACAATCCAAAATAAATTCTCAATTTTATTGTTTATGACAAAACCAGCGACAGCTGTTGAACCTAAAGAATTAATAGCTGATTGTATTGTAGCAATAGTTAGTTGATATAAAAATGAAGTTATTGAAGCTGGAATGCCAATTAGCATAACTCTTTTAAAAATCGAAACTTCAAATTTACTATTGCTAGCGAAAACTTCATAATCAATATGAATCATCCTTAATAAAATTATTGCCATTAAACTTTGGGTTGTAATATATGATAGTGCTACTCCCAAAACTCCCAACTTTAAAACTACAATGTAAACAAAATCAAATAAAATGTAAATCAAATATAAAACTATTAATAAGATAGTTGGTCTTTGGCTTTCTCCTAATCCCCTTAACATGTTTATTATCATTAAAACTATCATATTAGAAACAAAACCAAAACAATAAACTTTCAAATAATTGGTTGAAATTTCTAAAATATCAGTTGGAACTTTTAATAAAACTAAAAAATTATGACAGTTAAAATAATATAAAATATTAAAAAATAACGCGATAACAAAAACAATTATCAATGATGTTTTAAAGTTATTTCTACATTCGTTTCTTTTACCACTTCCAACATCTTGTGATAAAACAACCATTGATGCCGTAACTACTCCATTGGAAACATTAACAAACATATTAATTAAGTTAGTAGTTGAACCGCCAACAGCTGCTAAAGCTTCTGAACCTAAAACTTTACCAACCATAATGCCATTTAAAATTGTATAAACTTGTTGAAATAACCCACAAATCAAAATAGGGTAAAGAATAAACAAAATATTTTTTACAATCGATCCTTTAGTTGCATCAATAAATCTTCTATTCATAACTTCTCCCTCTTTTTAACAATATTCATATTATAGTACTATTGTTGGAAAGTATCTAGAGTTTAATAAAATAAAAACTAATGTCAAACATCAGTCATCTTAAAGTGGTGCCCGAGGACGGACTCGAACCGTCAAGGTATTGCTACCGGTGGATTTTGAGTCCACTGCGTCTACCAATTCCACCACTCGGGCAATTGCTTACTTATATTAGCATAAATCATAGAAAATGTATATTACTAAATATGAAAAATATCACCATCTTTTCCGATAATTAAATTATCAATATTTTTCTTTTCTAACTTTTCTCTAGTATATAACGACATATGAGTAACAGCTATTTTCCCTTTTTTTGCTAACTGTTCAATTGTTTCTGGTCCCATATGCTCTTCGCTATTGTATGGAAAACTACACTCCAGTACTGATACATCACAACTATCAACTAAATAATCAATGGTCTGACAATAACAACTATCTCCTGAAAAGCCAATGCTTTTACCATTTTTTTCAATAATATACCCATAACTTGGTTTTGTTTTGCCATGTTCTACTAAAATCGATTTGATAAGATAACCATCAATTTCTTCTTCTAAGTTATCAAATTCAACAATTGAAGTATTACCATCAGAAAATATCTTTTCAACATCTTCTAAATCTGCATATCCTATTTCAAATAAAGTATTAACAACTTTTTTTAAGTTTTTTGGTCCATATATTTTTAAATTATTTGTTATTTGATTAAAACTTCTTAAAAGAACTATATAAGGCAAATCAAAAAAATGATCAGCATGTAAATGAGTAATTAATATTATATCAATATTAAAAATATTAACCTGTTGCTTCAGCAACTCTTTAATTACCCCAGTACCACAATCAATCAAAATGTGATCATTTATCAAGGAACTAGCACTTGTTTGTGGGGCTGTAATTGAGCCTGTCCCAATTAATTGAAGTTTCATATTTCTATCCTTTCATGATTTAATTAAACTTTTCATATACAATATCCAATCATTTAAACTTTCAATATTGAAGTTTATTAATGCTTTTTTATACAAACCGTATGCTTCAGGATGATTTTCCTTCATCCATTTCAACGCCTTTTTAGGACCAAAATATGGATGTTCAACTATATCACAGAAGATTTCTAAACTTTCAACCAGAAGTAAATGGAAGCGAAATGCACCTTCCTCATCTTCTCTTTTGGATCTTTCAAGCATCTTTAAACACCAAGAAACACTATTGTTAATACCTTCTTTTTTTTGTAATTGTTTATTTTGAAGATAATCGATAACTTTATTTTTAAGATTTAGTCCCTTATTTTTGGTATCTAAAACAACTATTCCATCATATATTTGAATGAATTCATTATAATCATATTCGCCTTCAAAGTAATTTTCAGGATAAATAAAAACATCCAATTGAATATCACCTACCAAAGATGTGTCATGAAATATTTTATGACTTTTAGAAATAACTAAAGCATCAAAATCACTACTTAAATTATTGCTTCCAGTAGCAAAAGAACCATATACAATGATAACAATAGGCTGATATTTATTCTTAATATATTCAATAATCTTATCCATTAAGTTTGTTCCTTTAACTAAATTTTATTTTTTAACTTTTTACCACCATAAAGACATCTACCAATTGTAAAAATAAACAACTGAAAGATTTTTAATTGCTGTTTTAATAACAACAATTAAAAACCTATAAATAGTATCACAAAAATATATTTCTTATTTTACACAATTTCATCTAAATACTAACTTAATTAATCCCCTTTATAATTAGCAAGCCATTGATCATCAGTTTCAATAACTCTTTTTTCTTTTCCTTTATAAGCCATTAGTTTAGCTTCATTGTTTTCATCTAAGACTACAAATGGAAAATCTTCCAATGTTGAACAGCCACCATAATTACCGTCTTTGTCTAATGCAATTAAAGAAATTTCATCAGGTTTGTTATTTACTCTTTCTAAATAGGTGAATAATGCTCTTTCACAAGCCTTTTGAGCATCTAAACCTTGTTTCATGTAATTAACTACTGAGATAGATAAACATCCCCTCATAATGTCCTCACCAACACCTGTAGCCGCTGCCCCACCTATTTGACTATCACAATAAAAACCAGAGCCTATAATTGGAGAGTCTCCAACTCTTCCTGGATGTTTCATAAATAAACCACTAGTACTAACTCCTACAGCCATTGACCCATTTAAGTCTTTACCAATGACACAAACTGTATCATGGCTTTCTTCTTTTACTTTATTTAGATATTTTTCTTGAGCTTTTTTTGTTAGCATTTTTCTAGTTTTAAAACCATTTTCTTTAGCATATTTTTCGGCCCCTTTTCCAGTTAAATAATTGTTAGTTCTATCTTTGATTAAAGAAGAGGCAACCAGTATTGGATTTTTAATGTTTCTTACAGCACTAATAGCTCCAAAAGCTAAACTATCACCGTCCATATATCCAGCATCAAGTTCTACTACTCCTTCCCTATTTGGTAGTCCACCAAACCCCACACTATGAAAATCAGGATTATTCTCAACATCCGTAATTACTGTTTCAATTATTTCTTGTAAAGAATACTTTTTCTTTAGCATTCTTTTGACCTCACCCATTTTGTGATAGGACATTTTCCAGGTTGAAATTAATTTATATCCCATAAAACCATTTTCTCTTTTCTATCTTTTTTATACTTTTTAATCACTTTGCATTTCTTAAATAGTAAAATACATTGCCTATTTTTCCATCTAATCTATTACATTCGGGATCGTTAATATCACACTCTGCTGCAGCATACATTTGTTCATCGGTAAAACCAAATGGTATTTTTTGGCGAGCATCAGTTCCAGCTACAATATTTTCAGCACACTCTAATACTTCTTTGGCAAAACCTTTCTGCCACCACAAACCGTGGTGTAACCTCATAATGCGATCATATTTATCATCAAAAGTTTGCAGATGCTTTAATGATTTAACTAAATCTGAAGCAGTAGAAGTTGACCACAAACCTGATTTTCTTCCTACAGCATCACCATAAATCATTATTCTATCTTCAATCATCAAAAACATTGAGCAACCAGGAGTATGGCCAGCTACTTCAACTATTTGTAAAGTTGTACCACCTAAATCAATAATGTCTCCATCTTTATATGGAATAAGTTCACCTTCAAATTTTGGCGCTAACTCTTCAATAGTTGCATCAGGATAACCTCTTTCCAGTAACTTAGGTAGTCTCTCTTCTTTTTCTTTAGATATAAAACTTTCAAAGTCTTTAGCATTTAGATAAGCTTTATTCCACCATCCTACCCCATCAATATGATCAGGATGAGAGTGAGTTAACCACACCTCATAAGGTTTATCAGTTAATTTATCGACATATTCTTTTAAATTACCAACACCATTTCCAGTATCTAATAAAATTGCTCTATCGTTGCCTTCAATAAGAAGCATATATACTTCATTATCAATAATTTGTATAACATTATCTAAAACTCTTTCATGAGTAAATCTTCCCATTTTATCTACTCTCCATTATTTTATTTTTCTATAATCTCAACAACTTCACCAATATACATTCTATGTGGTAATTCTTCAGTATAGTATCTGTCAACAACAGCACTAGGCATCTGATTAATATCCATATCCTGGTAATAAATCTTTTTTAACACGATTGTACAATTTGCCTCTGCAAAAGTCATTGAACCATTTACTTCAACTGGAGTTAAAGAAGTCAGGGCAACTTTATCAATATCTTTCCCTGATTTTGTTCCTAAAATAGACATATCTTTTTTATATTTTTCATCATAGAAACTAACAGTAAAATAATCATTTTCATTTAAGAAATTGTAGGTATATCTACAAGGCTTAATATAAATTGTCACAATAGGTCTTGACCAAACAGTTCCCATTGAACCCCAAGCAACAGTCATGGTATTAAAATTGTCCTTATTACCAGCAGTTATCAGTGCCCAATGCTGATAGAATTTTTCAAATGGATTAATTAATTCTTTCATAAAAACTCCTTTCTTTTTATTTAATATATTTTCTTTCTTTTATAAAAATATAATCAAGCACAAAAAAACATTAGAAGATAAATTAAAATCATTTTCAGTGAGAAATCAACTAATCTATATTTAATGTCTTAATAGGCACATACATATAGTCTTTTCCTGTTTTTGGACAAGTGAAATCATGAATTGCTCCAACTATGTTAATGTTGCTAAAAGTTAAATAATCCAATACATTTGAAAGAGCATCTTCAGCATCTGTCAAAAAAACTAGATATTCATAACCAGGAATAACCCATTTTGTCCAACCAACTGGTGGTTGCACGTTTTCGTCACATTCCACACCTACTAGATAATAGCCTTGAGTAAAGTTCTTTTCCCATGGTTTAAAGCTACGTGAAAAATCACTTGCTACTCCCCAAAACCCTAATAGATTTCCTTTTTCATCTTTTTTAGCTAAATGTTCTATCTCTGAAAAGTGATCACTAAATTCATTCCAAAGATTTAAAATAAAGCGATTTCCTTCTAAAGTTGAACCTTCTTTGCCTATTACAACAAAAGATTCTTTTTTACATTTTTCTAACTTCATATTTTCCCTTTCATTTATTTATACAACATATTTCTATTTATATTATAGCTTATTATTAATAATCAAAAAAGAAAAAGATAAGCAATCACCTATCTATAGTTTACCTTTTAAGACAACTAAAAAATATTTTATTACCTTTCGTTATTCCTTCTAAGGTAAAATCTGTTGAATTTTTAACTTCAAATCCTTGTTTTTCTAACATCGCTTTAACAATAATTGGATCAAAAACAAATTGTTGATGATGTTCTTTTAACAGCATTTTTTCACCATCTTGAAAAATAAACGAATAGTATAAATTCTGGTCATTAGAATAAATACACCACTGATAACTTACATCTTCAATATAGCCTTCTTCAATAGATTCCTGTTTAAATTCTTGCAGTGTATCTAAAGAATGAATATCAAACATAAAGACACCGCTTACTTTTAAGGCTTTATAAACCTTTTCAATAACTTTTTCTAATTCTTTATAAGATTGTAAGTAATTAAGACTGTCACAATAACAAGTTACTGCATCATATTCTTCAATTTCACTTAAATCTAACATATTTAAAACTTGCCAGTTAACAAGTTTGCTTCCTTGTTTGTTTTTTGCCACTTCAATCATCTCACTAGATAAATCACTAGCATCAACTACAAATCCCTCTTTAGCTAAGCCAATAGCAAAATCTCCAGAACCACAGCCAAAATCTAGAACTTTTCCCTTTTTAACATATCTTTTTGTATATTCAACCCAATCTTTGGTTGCTTCTTTATCACTTACCAACGCATCATAATAACTAGCTAAAGTTGTATAATTCATCTTATTTTCCTAATAAAACCTCTTGCCACAATTTTTCTTTAAAACCAACCAAAACAAAATCATCACCAACTACAATTGGACGCTTAACCAACATGCCGTTAGTAGATAATAATTTTAACTGTTCATCTTCGCTCATTGTTGGTAGTTTTTCCTTCAACTGCAATTCTCGATACAAAATTCCTGAAGTATTAAAAAAACTTTTAAGTGGTAAACCACTTTTTTTATACCATTTCTTCAATTCATCGTAAGTAGGATTGTTTTCTACCATATGACGTGCTTGATATTTTACTTTATAATCATTTAACCACTTTTTGGCTTTATTAGATGTTGAACATCTTGGATATTCCATAAATAACATACTCTTTACCTCCTTAAACATCATTTGTCTTTTACTTTTTTAATTATTGTTATCAACGATAACCTTTTCCAACTTTAATAGTTCAATCTTATTGTCTATTCCTCCACCATAACCAGTAATAGATCCATCTGATCCTATTACTCTATGACAAGGTATGATTATACTTATTGGGTTATGGCCAACTGCCCCACCTACCGCTTGAGCTGACATTTTACTTTTATTATGTTTTAGTGCTATTTCTTTAGCAATCTTACCATAAGAAACTGTTTCTCCATAAGGTATCTTTAACAATATTTCTAAAACTTCTTTTCTAAATGGTGTTAATTCACCAATTTTATAATCGATATTAAAATTAGGAATTTCTCCTTTAAAATAAATATCTAACCATCTTTTTGTTTCTTTAAAAATAATTAAATCTTTTTTATTAGATTCTTTTTCCAATTTATTTAACATTTTATATCCCACAAAGTAAAGTCCAGTTAAATACTTTCCATCACTGAACATCACAATATCTGAAAAATTTCCTTTTGTCTTATAATAACTTTTATATTCCATTAATTTCCTCTTTAAACATTAATATTAATTGTTAAATTAAATACTCTAACAAAATTATTTAATTTTAAAAATGCTACTATCAAAAGATATCGTCTAAAAAAACGATTGCTTATTAAAAATCTCTTCAATGTTAATGGTGATTGTTTCTAATGATTTTTAATTACTTCAGTTGCTGCTTCTAACATTTCTATTGCGATGTTGAAATTATCAGTCAATAAATTAAAAACAGCATCCTGTGAAAGTACACCACATTTTAAATCTTCTGGAAATTCGCCATTTTCAAAGCTTTCATAATCAAGTTCATACTGTTGACTTAAATAATAGTTCACCAATTTATCAAATTGCTTTTGATTTTCCACAAAATCTTCTAGAGCTTCTTTTAGTTTGCTTATTTTAAGATTATGTTTGTCAAGAATTTCTTCCATTGCGGTAATTTTTTCAATACGTTTATTAATACTCATTTTGTTCCTCCAATAATATTTGTATAAAACAAATTGTCTTTATAAAAAGCACTTCTTTTCATGTATAATTGTAGCTTATTTGTTTATAAAATGTAATGTATTAATCATACTTTCTACACCATTAAAAATTATTTTAATCTAAATTAATGGTTGTAGTTATAATTTGTGTAATTTTCTACTTTTTATTTGAGTATATTTGTTAATTTTAACTTTAAATTCCTATAATAACAAAAATATTTTCGAAATATGTGTAAAATATAAAATATTTTTCGTTTTTTGATTGATTATTTGTTTCTTTAGTAGTATTATACTGTTACCACTATTTAGAAGGGGGTTTTTTATGGCTAATAATAAAACCGCTCGGATAAGAATTAAACAATTATATAGAACTATGAGTCCTAAAGAAAAACTCGTTGCCGATTATATTTTAAAAGAAAATAATGATTTTTCTAGAAAGACAATTAGTGATATCAGTCGTGAACTAAATGTTGCTGATTCAACAATTTTCCAATTCACAAAAAAGTTAGGTTATGAAGGATTTAGAGATTTTAGAGTTGCGATAATTTCTGAGGAAAGCGATTCAAAATCTGAGGTTCATGAAAAAGTGCTAAAAGATGATGACTTAGCATCAGTTGTTAAAAAAGTTTTCGATTCCGCTAAACAAACTATTCTTGATACAAAGAAAATGATTGATATTAATGAATACAAAAAAAGCATTGATATACTTTCGCAATCAGAAAGACTATTCTTATTTGGGGTTGGTGGCTCTAACGCCATCGCAATGGATGCGTATCACAAATTTTTAAGATCTCCAATTTTTCCAATTTATTCTAGTGATTCACACATTCAGCTAATTAACGCTTCTTTAATCACTGAAAAGGATTGCGCTATTATTGTTTGTCATTCTGGTTTAACTATAGACATAATCCACATGGCAAAATTAATAAAAAATAATGGCGCGAAAATAATAACCGTCACTGGTTATCCAATTTCGCCTTTAGGTGAATTATCTGATGCAATTCTTACGACTTATTCAGAAGAAACTAACTATAATTCTGAGTCTTTAGCTTCTAGAATATCACAGTTGACTATTATTGATTCATTGTTTGTGACACTATCATTTAAAAATGAAGAGAAATCTTTAGATTCTTTGAAGAAATTTAGAAAAGCAATTTCAAGCACAAAACTAAAGATTTAACATAATTTAATTCATTTTTCAAATCATCCATATGTAAAAGTAGGATTTATCTAAAAATCCTACTTTTTTAATAATGAACACTCATTATTTTAACTATTTATCATTTCCATAAGTATATGCTACATTTCTTAATAGATTTTCATCTACTGGATAAGGACAATAACTTAATTTACTTTTATTCTCTTTTAATTCTTTTAATGCTACATCCAATATCGAATCATCTAAAACTACTAAATCACAAACTTTAGTTAAGTAATCTTTTAACTGTTTTAAATTATCAAACTTTAATATATCCAGTATCTCTCTAACATCTTTTTGATTGGCATACTTTAAATAACCATATATAAAGTAGCCAACTGCTTTACCGTGCGGAATACCTAAGTTATAAGTTAAGGCATAACTAAAACCGTGTGGAAGTGATGTTCCACAATGAGCTATAGCCATACCTCCATAAACAGATGCCAACATTAAATTCTTATAGTCTTCTTTATTTAAGTTTTCTGGATTTAATAAGTTTTCCTTATTTAACTGCCAGACTCTTAATCCTTCTAGAGCAATCATATTAGAGAATTTAGTAGCTCTTGAAGAAATGTAACTTTCAATTAAGTGGGCTAAAGCATCAACAGCGCTATTAGCTAGCACATGTTTTGGTAAACTATATAAATACTTACTATCTACTAAAGCTAATTTTGGATAAATACGATAACTTATAGACTGTTTAAGTTTTTCTTTTTCATTTGTAATAACAGCTGCTCCTGTTACTTCGCTTCCTGTTCCACAGGTTGTAGGAATAGCTACAACTGGCAAGCTTTCATTATCTACATCTTTATCAAACAGTTTAGATACATCATCAAAACGATGATATAGCATAACTGCTACAGCTTTACTTGCGTCCATTGGACTTCCTCCACCAAGTCCAATTACAAACTTAATGTTTTTATCTTTATGTTTTAAGTATGCTCTTTCAATTGTTTTTAAAGAAGGATTCTCTTCCACTTCATCAAAAATGTAATAAACAAGGTCATTGCTTTTTAAAACTTCAGTTAAATCATCTAAAGACCCACTAACTTTACTTGAAGTTTTACTTGTTACAATTAAACAAGCATCACCAAAACTTGCTAAGTCTTTTTGATGATTTTTTATGCAAGCATCTTCAAAATATACTAGTGTCGGAATATTAAAAAACATAACTAATCTCCCTTCTTTCTTCTTTAATAATTAATAGTTAAATTTTATTAAAACTATCTAACTTTTTTAAATAATTTAGCCGCAAAAAAATCCATCCCTACCATTTCAACATAGAAATTTAATGCTTTCTTATAATCTTTAGTGGCTGAAATTAACTGAATTACATCAACTTTATCTTTAACATTATCCTCAATATATTGGAATAACTTTGAACCTATTAACTGATTTCTATAAGTTGGTAGAATATAAAACTCTTCAATATCATATACAATAGAATTTTCCTTTATCGTTGGTGCTGCTTCGCTTTCTTTATATGTTTTAGCTAAAGCATAACCAATAATTGAACTGTTATTGTAAGCAACATAAATATCCTTCTCCAAAAAGTCCATAACAGTATTTTCTACTAGTCCATTAGTAATTCTTTCTTTTGCCCAAACAAAAGATAATGGAATTAATTTTTCAACNAAATCATTAGAAAATTCTTCTTTTTTNATAGTCAAATTTACAATATTACGATAATAGATTCTTGCTTCAGTATTGTAAATAGTAATTCTATTTTCTAAATAGTTGAAACCAAAGTTTTCATAAAAACATTTATGCTCTGTAGCAATATAAACCTTTTTATATCCTTTTTCTTTTACTAACTCACAAGCTTTTTCTATTAGTAACCCCGAATATCTATGACCTCGATACTTTTCATAGGTATAAACAAAACCAATCCAAGGATTTAAAGTATCATCATCAATAATGTATTTTTCAGACAATGTTAAAAAGGAAACAATATTATCATTTTTATCTAACAATAATAGTAACCTACTTTCATCTCCAAGTTTTTGATAGAAACTATCTGTTTCAATTAGTTTTACTAAAATTTCGCTAAAAGTCCATTTACAATTTTTCAACTGTTTTAAGGCACTTTCTTTTATGTCGCTATTATAATAATCAACAATTCTCATACAAACAATCACCTCAATTTCTTTATTTATCACCAAATAAATGGTATTAGTCGATATTTTACTTTTTCTTTGTACTCTTTATATCCTTTTAAGTCTTTCTCTAAAACTTCTTCCTCATTTTTGATTCTGATAACTATCGCCAAAGGATAAATTAACATTATCATAAAACCAATATAACTTCCTAAAACTAGTGGTATAGCTAAAAACATCAATAATGTTGCCAAATACATTGGATGGCGAATAATACCATATAAACCTGTATCAATTACCTTTTGATTTTCTTGAACTTCAACTACTCTTGATAGATAAGCATTTTCTTGCATTACCTTCATGTACATAAAATAGCCAAAAAGTAAACTGAAACTAGAAATAGTCAACACTATAATATTTACCTTAGTTAAAGAAAAGCGATAATCTAAACCTGAAACAACAAATGAAGCAACAAAAACTAAACCACTTAATCCAACTGCTAGTTTTTGTTTTCCTTCTGTTTCTTTGCTCTTTAATCTCTTCTTTAAAAGTTCTGGCTCTTTAAAGTATAAATATAAACCAAAGAAAACCATTGGTATAAAAAGCAAGGCAATGAAAAGCCAGCCATTATAATATTTAATTGTTCCAGCAGGAATAAACAATAATAGCATTACTATTAATAAACCCGAAACAAATTTTATTAAGGCTTCAACAAAAAGTTTCATTTCTTCACCTTCTTCCATATAATTTTACCACAATAATAAAAAGAAAAAGATGTAATTATTATAAATACACCTTTTTCCTAAGATTATGCAATACGAATTGCCTGAAAGGAGTTTTTCAAATGACAATTAAACTTGTACATCTATCACTATTTTGATTATAACATATTTTACTATCATTTTTAGCTAAAAAAACTTAACTTTTAAATTTTTTATATCTGTTTTCAACACAAACTTTCTTTAAAAACTCTTTAAAAGTTTTTCAATAATAAGTGAAATTAACCTTCTTAATAAACCTTTGAACTATTACTTTAAAATGTATCTAATTATATCTATTCACTTTCAAACAAAAATTAATTATTTTGATAAAATTGAGCAATATAAGCCAGCTCTTCTTCATATTTACTCATAAACTTGTAAAGAGCACAATAATCTTCATTAAAATAAGCTTGATTCATTCTCTTACACTGACCATTACAAATCCCTTTAAATTTGCAACTTTTGCACAGTGAACACATTCTTTTTTCTTCTTTTAAAAACATTTTTAATCTGTCTGACTTTAATAAATCAGTTATTGAATCTTTTTCAAAATTGCCAACACAATACTGATCTAAACAATAAAAATCACATGGATAAACATTGCCACTGGCCTCAGTAACAAATTGCATAGCACAAAATCCTAAAGAACCACATTGAAATGGCATTTTACCCATAAATAAAGTTATTAAATTATCAAAATAGTTAAAACTTATATATTCTCCTTTTTTCAGTTTTTCAAACCATAGAGGAAATAACTTATCATAAAACTTATAAAAGTTTTCTGGTTTTAAACTATACTGGCTTTCACTATCAAAATCTTCTAAACACGGTATTAACTGAATTACTTTCAAATCATTTTTTAAATAAAATTCAAACAGTTCTTCAGCTTTTTTAGAAAGCTGGTTGGTTAAAACAGTTAAAATATTAAGATCTACTTTATATTTCTTTAATAGCTCTAGCGATTTAAAGACTCTATCAAAAGTTCCCTTAAGATTATTATCAACTCTAACACTATCATGATTTTCTTTAAACCCATCTAAAGAAACACCCACTAAAAAATTATTGTCTTTAAATAATTTGGCCCACTTTTTATCTATTAGATAGCCATTGGTTTGAATTGCATAATTTATAATATGATATTCTTTTCTTCTACTATTAACATATTCAATAAACTTTTCAAAATAACTTATTCCAGCAACTGTTGGTTCACCACCTTGAAAAGAAAAGGTGATAGTAGTTTCTTCATCAAAATAATCAAATACTCTATCGATAATTTTTTTCATCGTATCATCACTCATTATGCCATAATCTTTAATGTTACGATGACTAACCACATCATAGTAAAAACAATATTTACAACGTAAATTACATTTGCTACTGGCTGGTTTAATTAAAATGTTAAAGTATTTCATTTTTTTATCCTATCTGTTTATTAGTATAGCATTTACTTGTTATATTTAACTAAAAAAGCTGTCTAGCAGCTTTAAATTTTATAATTAATATATTTCAATAATTTTTCATTTAAAAAATTAAGTCTATCAAAATCTATTTGTTGGTCTTTAATGGTTCTTGTATCACTAACTTCAATTCTGTTTTTATTTATTGCTCCTGAAGTTAACATCATCCCTTTTTCAAAGTATTTAAGTGGACTGTTTTCTGTTTCTTCCTTATTTAATAAAATTACTTCATCTGTAAGAATATCTTTATAATTATTTACCATATTAGAATTAGCTTCACTTGTTACTAAGAAAAGTTTTTCACTACCAACACCTAAGCAATCTAAAAGTAGTACTTCTCTATTTTTGAGATATTTTTGAACTTGTTGGTAACCTAAATTCATCATTGCTGTTTGATCGACAAATATGTATGCTACATCAATATAACTTTTATATGAATTTTCAATCATTAAGGCAATCGATTGACTGTTTCGGTTATAGTTGTTTTTGTTATCATGATTTTTAATTAATCCAAAAGCAATAATAGCTAAGATAAAATCTAAGACAATTAATAAAACCTTAATGGCAAGTTTGTAACTGTTATAATTTCTATTAATTAATAATAAAATTAAAACCATAAATAGACTTAAAACAATGTAAATAGTTGTATTTAAGATTTCACTGGCAAAATTACTTTTAGAATCAGTTGGATGATATTTGTAAAATGGAAGCAACATTTTACTACCAGTATCAAGTGGAGTAATAACTACTTTTTTAGCCCTTTTTAAATCACCAACAACAAAATGAAAAGACTCATTAATTTTTTGCTTTAAATATATAATGTCAGTTTTTATTTTTTTATTATTATAGATATTTCTAAAGTAGTTAATAAATTTGATTTTATTTTTTCTACTTCTTCTATTACCTAAAAAAACTGCCACATCGACAAATGTATCTTTCACAACTTCACCCCACAATATAAAGAGGATAGATACTTAGTCTATCCTATAAATTTTTAATTAATTCTATAAAGTCAACATCTGGATCATTAGGTACCATCTTAGCATTAAACTTAACACCTTTGCNGTGTAATTCTCTAAAGATTTCAGCTTCCTTNNCGGTCACACAAACACCTTTTTTAACTTCAGTAGCACCTTCTTTTCCGCCCATATTACCAACATTAACTTCTTCAATTTTATAACCNAAATCAAAGAACTCTTTTAAATTAGCTGGATTTTTAAATAAGATGAAAACACTTTCTTTAGGATAAGGATTTTCTGCTAATCTTTCAATGGCTCTTTTTGGCGAGAAAATTGAAAGTTTTACTCCCTGTGGNCATCCCAGCCTTAATAATTTCTTTTGCATTTCATTTTCTGATGATTCNTGNTCAATAATGATAATTCTTGTCGGTTTTAAAAAGTGATTCCAAACAGTTGCAACCTGACCATGAATAAGTCTTTCTTCAATTCTAATATTTAGTATTTTCATATTACATCCTTTCTAAATCCATCTTCCCCTTGGATCATAATCATCTGGGTTTTTACTTGATGCCTGCAGACAATGTTTTTTATTTACCTTGTAATGAGGCTTAAACTCTATTTCTCCCTTTAGAAGTGGATCATCTGTCTTTTCCATTTGTTTAAATAATTTGTTTCTTAAATCTTCAACAACTTCTTTTAAACTTGGATCATTAATTAAGTTATTGACTTCATTTGGATCATAGTAACAATCATATAAAGCCTCCGTTGGTTTTTCTAAATCAGCTAGACCATGTTTCAATAAGAAGTCTTTAGGTTTAGATTCATCAATATTTGATAAATTAATCTTTTTGTAAGTCTCATCATAATATCTGATATACTTATATCTTTTATTTCTTACACATCTAATTGGTTCATATGAAGTATGGAAGTTAACCTGAGCATAGATTTCTTCTCTATTTTCATAACTAGCATCTTCAAACATCTTTATAAACGATTTTCCTTCTAATCCTTCAGGTTTTTCTACCCCTATTAAATCACAAACTGTTGGGAAAATGTCAATATGTGATACTAAATTATCACAAACTTCTCCAGCTCCCACTGTTGGATGTTTAATAATCAAACCTACACCAATACCACTATCCTTTAAATTGCACTTATGATAAGGAAGGGCTAAACCATGGTCAGTAGTATACATAATTACCGTATTTTCTAATAGTCCCTTTTCTTTTAATTTATCTAATAATAGTTTAACATTTTTATCAGCATTTTGGGCTGAAGTTAAATATTGGGCTTGGTCATGTCTATTAGCTGGATTACTTTCACCTGGAAAAGCAGGTTTAACATATCTTTCATCAATATTATCTGCTACTTCAAGTGGATAAGGACGATGAGTAGAATGCATACCATAAGCAATCATAAATGGTTTACTTAAATCAGCACTATCTAACCATTGACAAACCTTTAAGGCATTTTCGTGATCCCATAAATGTAAGTCTTCTTTAATATATTGTTTACTACAAGTTGTCAGTATTGTCTGATAACCAATTTCGTGAAGTTTATTTTCTTCAATATCTAAATACCAACCAACTTCATGTTGAATACCACTTAAAACTGTTTGATAGCCTTGGCTCTTTAAATAGTAAGCTAAATGTTTTTTAGGATCATTTAAACTAAATCCTCTTTGTGCTAAGCCAAACATTCCATTTTGATGAGGATACAGCCCTGTTAACATTGCTGCTCTACTAGGAGAACAAGTTGGCCCACAACAGTAGGCATGGGTAAATAAAGTGCCTTCTTGAGCTAACTTTTTTAAGTTATCAGTTTCAACATTATAGCCATAAGGACTAATCATTTTTCCTGTATCATGGGTATTAATATAAACAAAATTATACATAAATTAATCTCCCTTCTCAATAAATATTGGGGTTGACCAAACTGCTCCACCATTTTTCTGCCAACCTCTAATTCTAACTAATGAACAGTCAGTAGTATCAATTTCTTTTTCAATTTTTCTAGTATAACCAATTTCTGGAACTGCTTGACCAATTTTAATTTTATAAGCGTTATGCCACCAAGAATCTGAACGATAATACTCTTCAAAATCATATCTATCCTTTAACAAATCCATAGCATCATCTAATAAAGGAATAACTCTAGAACTATAGAGCAAATCACTAATTGATACTTCAAATTCTATTCCATTAATTTCAAAGGTTATATATGAATCAACATCATCTTCAATTTCAAAAATAAATCCTTCTGTAGTAATAGCACTTGGTCCCATCCATTTACCAGAAGCTGTTGTTTTATAAGAAGTGATTTCAAAATCACAACTATTATCAGTAACATTTTCTAACTTTTGATTAAAGTTACTCCAACATTTTTCAATTGATAATAATTTGCCAGGAGTACGCAGTGAACCAGTCCAATGTTTTGATTCAATATCAGGGAACACCCTTCTATCTGGTCCCCAACCTAAATCTAATTTAAATTTAAATTTGATTTTTCCTATTAGCTCCTCTTTTTCCCAAGTTGAGGTATGGGGAATCATTTCAAAAACATCACTGTCTTTAATAATTTCAATTCTATCTAATGCATTAGAAGCAATTATCTCTAAATTAAGTTTACTATTCTTGCTGGCTTTAATAGTTTGACCCATTACAGCATCATCAATACAAAAATCTAATTTAATTTTATCTTTACTAACACCATAAACTCTTTTACTGATAAAAGCATCCCAGATATCTTCTTTACTATTACTTTCTGCCAAAACTGCACAATAGCCAAAACCATACACTCCAGGACAAGAATGATTATCACCAGAAGCAATTACACCATACTTATGACCTTTTTGCCAGCCTCTTTCAACACATGTCATACCAGTTCTTGGCCCCATGTGAATATGTCTAACCATATCAATACTGCCAGTATCATTTTCACTAGAACCATGTGATGAATAAATCTCCACAAAAGGAGAAAACTTATCACAATGAGTATCCCAATTTTTACCACGATGTCCTAGTTGATAAGCTAGATGATGGGGAATCGCAATAGCATCTTTACCTTCAAAATGTTGTTTCAACTCTTGATAACGTAAAGGATAAGCCATATATTGCTCGTTATCTTTAAAGTACACGTTATGATCACCATCTTTACCTGCTCCTTGCCACTCGTAGCCCATAAACATTGGAAAACCTTCATCATTAGCTTTATTAGTTAATTCTCTAACATACTCCCAATCTTTATTGATTGCTTCATCATCATATTTATCCTCAACCATAAANCCGCTTTCATGTCTTACCATGCCNAAAGGATAATAGGCAAATGGCCAAAAATCCATCGTAGCTTTCATCTGGTCAATCCATTTCTGTAAATCTTTAATATGCTCATGATGTAAATTAGAATGCATATCAGTCCATAAAATCTTATACTTTTTCATAACCTTCCTCTATTAGGCTTTACAGTAGCCTCTTTCTTTATTTTATATCTAATCCAATCTTCTTTTGGGTTTTTTTCATATTCTTTGATTAACTCATCTAGTTTTTCTAATCTTTTTTGATAATTTTTATAAACTATATCACAATTTGCTAAACTCTTTTTTAGTTCGCTAGCAATTTTAGGACACTTATTGATGATATTATCTTTTTCATCTGCATCAACTTTTAAGTTAAATAGTCTTTCTTCATCTTCAAATTCAACATATTTGTATCGCTTATAAATAACTGCTTGAGTTAATACTTCTTTACCATCTTTTTCAATTAATGAATTTACTAAAACTGGTTTATCATTATCTAATCCTTCTTCTATTTCCAAACCAATTTCCTGAGCTAAATACCAATGCAGATTAAGTAGTGATACTTCATTACTATGCTTTCTACTGGACAGTCTTAAATCTTCAATAATTAGTGGTATTTTAATGGAATCTTCATAAAAGGTCTTTTTGCCAAATAACCCCCTTTTACCAATTTGATCACCGTGATCAGAAGTATAAATAAACAAACTGTCTTCACTTTTACTTCTAACTACCTTATGAATTTCACCTATCTGCTGATCTAATTTTTCAATCATGCCATAATAAGCACTTCTAATATTCTGTAAAGTATTTTCATCAGCTTCTAACTTCATCTTTTCATATTCTTTAAAACAGTTTAAATGATAATCCTTTAACTTTAAATCTTGCTTAAAATAATAATCAAAATACTTCTTTTCTACACAATATGGAAAATGTGGTCCATATAAACCAACAATCATAAATATTGGTTTTTCACTTTCCTCTTTTAATATTTCAATGGCTTTTTTAACTACCGTTTCATCAAACTGTAAAACTGGAGAAGTACCATAACCAAACTCATTTAGACAGCCCTTCATCTTCATTGTCCCTTTAAAAGCACCCAGATCTGTTCTTTTCTGCTTCCAAAATTGGCTAGTAATATCACCAACATATCTTTCAGAAAAACCATGTAGTTGATTTTCCCCTTTAAAATGCATTCTCCCTACTAAAATAGTGCGATATCCTTTTTTGGTCATCTTATCAGCAATTGTTTCTTGCTTGTCATCTAAAATAACATCATTATTTAAAATACCTAATTCACTAGGATGTTTACCACTTAAAAAAGACATTCGTGAAGGAACACATAATGGAAAATTACAGTAAGCATTTTCAAAATACTGGGACGTTTCTGCCAGTTTTTCGATATTCGGCGTCTGAACTATCTCATCAGTAAGACTAGTTTTTAGTCCGCTGTGTTGGTCAGACATTACTACAATTATATCTCTCATATCCTTCCCTCCTTTTCTATAAAAACCAAAACTGGTTTTTATAGAAAAAGATAGAAGAAAACTTCTACCTTTTTGACGATTACAATACTCCTAAATAAACACAAACAATAGTTGTAAGAAGTAATACAACTAAAGCTTTAACTGCTGACCAGTTTTTACGAGAATATAACCACCATAATCCGATTGTTAAAACCAGTGATAAGACACCAGGCATAATTCTATCTAAAATAGCTTGTAAGCTGATAGCTAACTCTCCTGATGTATAGGTTAAAGCAACTTGAATATTTACTGAGTTAGCAGCAATACCACCAACTGTAATTAAACCAGCAATTCCTAAGCCGGTAGTTACAATTTCAGTAACTTTTGGTGTAATTAAATCTAAAGCACCTAAACCTAATTCATAACCCTTCATAAATAATCCATATTTCATTAGCACAGGAACTCCTGCATGGAAAATTAAGAAGAACAATACACCTAATAGTGATCCACCTTCAGATAAGCCAATAGCAATTGAAGCGATAATTGAAGCATAAGTTGCACCAATTAAAGAGTCACCAATACCAGCAAATGGACCCATTAAAGCTGTTTTTGTACCCAGAATTAATTCTTCAGTAACGTTAGCTCCAGTAGCCATACCTTCTTCTAAACCTAAGACAATACCTGGAATAATAGAACCTAAAGTTGGTTCAGTATTGTAGTAGTTCATATGGCGTTGTAAAGCCTTTTTGTAATCTTCTTTATTTGGATAAAGTTTTTCTAATGGTTTACTTAATGTGTGACAGAAAGCCAATCCCATCATACGTTCATAGTTTTGAGCACAATGATGGAAGAAAACGTTAGTCCATGCTGACTGTTGAACATCTTTTTTAGTTAATACCTTATTCGTCATAGTCGTCTCCTCCTTCTACTGCTGTAGCTTTTCCGCCCAATTCTCCACCATATCTAGCCATTACAAACATAACCGCCATACCAATACCGAACAGTGTTAATGAAACGATATTGAAACTAGTGTTTTTAATCAATACAAATCCCATTACAAAGAATGCTAACATCCATTCTTTTCCTGGAGTGATGATGTATTTTAATAACATTGCGAAACCTACAGCTGGTAAAATTTTAGCCATAATAGATAATGCTTTTGTAACTTGTGCTGGTAAAATAGCAATTAATTTTTGAACTAATTCTACACCATAATAGTTAGCAATAGTATAAATAGTTACATAAATTACAAAAGTTGGAATTTGTGCTAATAATTGAGCACGAACGATTCCTTTACGATCACCTTCNGCTGCCGCTTTATCACCTAAGTGAGGGAAAAATGAGTTGAAAGTCATACATAATTGGAATAATGCNGCTCCTAGTAATCCTAGTGGAACAGCTAAAGCGATAGCGCCTTCAACACCTGTTCCAGAAGCAATTGCTAAAGAACCACCAATGAATGTTGCAAATCCTCTATCTGATGGAAGAGCTCTACCTGGTTGGATAACACCTAAATACATAGCTTGTAGTGCAACACCTACAGCTAAACCTTCGCTCACTTTGCCAAATAAAGCACCAATAAAAGTACATGCTACTATTGGCTGAGCAATACCATTAAATCCTCCTGATTGACCAAAAAACCAAGGAACACGGTTTACACCAAAGTACCCTAGCAGAGCAATCAATAGAGCTTGCCATAATTGCATAATAGAATCCTCCTATATTATTTTTTCTATTTATTCTATTATAGAACGATAATCACAACTTGTAAATACAATTTTAAAATGTTGTATTAATTATTATATCAACTTGTATTAATTTTTCTCATTTTTTGCTTGAAATATAATACAACTATGCTATAATTATCTTAAAAGGAGGATAAGTTGTATGCAAATTAAAAACGCTAAAGTTCCAAAATATCAAAGAATAGAAAATGATTTAATCGATAAAATCACACATTCTGTCTATAAATATAAAGAAGCTATTCCCTCAGAAGCTGAACTATGCAAAGAATATAACTGTTCAAGAGTAACAGTAAGACAAGCTTTAGCTAATTTAGCTTATAAAGGTTTCATTAAAAAAGTACGAGGAAGTGGTGCTTTTGTTGAAAAATCAAAAGTGATTCAAAGAAACCCTTATATTATTGGCTTTACTGAGGATATGATTGCCAAAGGAAGAGTTCCAAAAACAGAAGTAAACTCTTTTAGTATCGTCAACGCTGGTAAAGGTGCTGCTAATTTGCTTCATATCGATGAAGATTCTCCTGTCTATTTTATTGAAAGAACTAGATACGCAGATGATGTACCTATAATGTTTGAAAGAACTTATATGTCAGTTGATATGCATCCTAATATCTCACTAGGCATCCTTAAAAATTCAAAATACCAATATGCCGAAGATCAAGGGCTAAGGATAGAATATTCTGATCAAAATATTACTCCCATATTTGCCAGCGAATACATAGCAGATCAACTAAATATTTCTACCACTCAACCAATGTTAAAAGTAGCTAATACGACCTACTTAGAAGATGGTACAATATTTGACCATACAGATCTTTACTTACATCCTGAATTATATCAATTAAATATGGTTAAGTATAAAAAGAAATAACCCTCTTTAAACTTTAATGGGGACTTAAAAAAGTGACCTTTAATTTTTGGTGGGGACTTGAAATTCAAAAAAACAGTATAAATTAAATGAAAACATACT
>JGI24709J26583_10000678_pt1 | contig 29058 bp, 24 predicted proteins | sample BioPla2DNA1_FD_26583 | JGI IMG/M metagenome (IMG submission 26583) | reverse complement strand
AGTGTCACAGGTTCAAATCCTGTTGCCGCCACCATTTTGCAGTGGCCCGATGGTCAAGCGGTCAAGACACCGCCCTTTCACGGCGGAATCACGGGTTCGATCCCCGTTCGGGTCACCAAGTGGGATTTTAGCTCAGCAGGGAGAGCGCTTGCTTCACACGCAAGAGGTCATCGGTTCAAGTCCGTTAAATCCCACCATTGCAAATCCTACCAATACAAACCGCTGACACGACAGTGTATCGGCGGTTTTTTCGTTTTTCCTAAAATAAGCAAAAGATGATCAATCAACATTATGGATATTGACGTAGAACCCTAAATGGAGCATCCTGCTTACATAAGAAAGCACGACAACCGTCTTGAGCTACGAGGCATCAATGTTGAGCTTTCTATAGCACTGATTAAAATCAGATGATATGTCCATCACGGTTTGGAGAAAAGGAGTTAAGCATGAGGAAGATCATTGTCATTTTTTTGTTGCTGCTGTCCCTGATTCTTGTTTCAGCATGCGGGGGACCGACAAAGGAGTCGGAGAAACCGGACATAAACCAACAAACGGAAGTATCGCCCGCGACGTCCGAAGACGCGAACGATACAACGATCGTCATCGGTAGACCAATTAAATTTGACGGCTTTGAATTTACCATCACGGAATTAAAGATTGTCGCTACTAAGGACGATAAACAAGCCCTCAGGATTACATATGATTGGGCTAATACAGGTAAAGATGCGCTGACGCCGTTGTTCTGCTATGTCTTGAGCGGAATTCAAAATGATGTTGAGTTTGAAGGCGGATTCGTGTCATCCGACGACGTTAATTACGACATCGGTTATTCGAAAGTGGATTCCGGAGAAAAAGTTTCGGGAGCGCAGGACGCCGTTCCTTTTGATGACATCGATGTGCCTTTCCGACTTGAGCTGAAAGAGATGTATGGGGAAATCGTTTATTCGCTGGAAATTAATGATTTGAAAGAATACAAATAAATATAAATCGTTGAAAAAACAGCTGCCCCTTTTCTCTCGAACTGCTAAAGGGGACAGCTGATAGAGCAACCTAACGATTGTTTTTATCTCTTACTCATCACGGATGTTGTGATGGCTGATATCGAAAGGCAGGAAGCTTTGACCGGAGCGCCTATGAACGAGCCGGCTCATAGGCGCTTCCGGTTTTTTTGCGTCCTCGCTTTCGATGATGACGGGCAGTGCGGGTAGATTCTATGCTTTTCGTGTCCTTGCTTTTGACGATGGCAGGCAGTGCGTATGGTGCTTATGTTTTTTTCGCGTCCTCGCTCTCGATAATGACCGGAAAGATATCGTGAAAAGAGACGATATTCGGTTCTGCAACGAGCAGATTCGGATCATGCTGTTCTCCACGCAGCCATTGGACAATCACTTTCGGCAAATTGACGCCTGCGAGATGACTGAATGGGTACGCGCCCCCGAAACGCGCATTCATCTCCAGGAAATAAGGTACTCCGTCTCGAACGATGATGTCCACATCAAGGTTGCCGATATGCGCGAGTGTTCTGCCAAGCCTCTCACCCTCTTCTTTTAATAAAGGGTAATCAACTGTCATGGCAGCGTACGCTTCTCCGACGCGCATGGCCGTCTTTTTCTTGACGATGACGGCAACGCATTGAGCGTCCAGATCATTGATGACATCTAAACAATACTGTTCCCCTCCGATTTTCTCTTGGATAAGCGTGTTGTGTTCCGGCGCTACCGCTGACTCAAAACGAAGATAGGTGGACGCGATGTCGCGTCTCGTTCTATTGTAAAAAACGTTCAGTTCATCTTCATTCTCTGCTTCGTAGACACCGATAGAACCCATGCCCCAACGCGGTTTGATGAACAGCGGATACTTCAGGTTGCCTTCCTCGATAGCGCTTTGTGCTTCGTCGAGATCCGCGTAGGTATTCGGCGTATGGAAACCATGTTCGGAGAGAAATTGGAACGTTCGGATTTTATCATTGCATATGTCAATAACCGGAGGATCCGACACGATCACCTGCACATTTTCCTTTGCAAACGCGTCCTTATGCTCAGCCAGTACGGGAAGATCGACATCAAAGACAGAAAGAAGGGCATTAATGTCGTGCTTCTTGCAGTAGTCGATCAAGAAAGGAATGTAGTCCGGATCATAGATGAGCGGTGTCACAGTAGCATGATCCGCGACACGAAACGTTGGTGAAAGGTCGGTGCTGTTGGAAACGTGAATTTTGCCACAGCCCTCAAGCGCTTCCTTGAAATACGAAATAAGATAAGTTCTCCGTCCGGCGGAGGTGATCAGGATATTCAAAGGTTTACGGTTACTCATGTTAAGACACACTTCTTTCGTTGTAGATAATACGGCAAGCCGACCGATTGTATTTTACATGAAGGAGAGGATATTATTCTATTACTTATTTGATATCTAACTGTTCCATAAGATCAAAGAAAAGCGGCAGACCGCCCGTGTGAAGAAAGACGACGGTCTTTCCTTTGAGGTCATGTTGCTTTAAAAATTGACCCATGCCCCACCAGGCTTTTCCTGTATACGTCGGGTCAAGAGGAATGCCTTCTTGGGTCAGCACTGTTCGGATGCCAATTAAAATGCTCTCGTTGTATTTCCCGTAACCGCCCGCGATGTAACTGTCCTCGACGTGCAGGTGCTGATCGATCCAAGTGTCAGTTAGGGGGCGCTCTAGCGCTTCGCCAAGCCGATGCAGAGCAGTTCTGACGTGAGAAGACGCCTTTTCACGGTCGCGGGCGATTGAGATGCCGACGATTTCCACAGAAGAAGCGGTAAGAAATTTTCCGTAGAGCAATCCGGCTAATGTACCTCCTGTGCCGCAGGGAAGAAAAAGATAATCGGGTTCAAACGAAAGCGCTTCGGCCTGCTGTAGCAGCTCATTGAAAACATTAACGTAAGGTAAAGCGGGTACCGCTTCGTTGCCTTGACCAAGTGCATTGCCGTAGATGTAATAGGGAATCTCACCCTCTTCTTGGAGGCGATTCATTGTCTCGTCGACGCACGCCGCCACGTCGTTTTTGGAGCAGTTAATGATGTTTGCACCGAACATAAGAGAAAGCCGTCGATTGAAAGTCATGTCATCCGCATCAAGAGAAAGAGATAAATTTGTCTGTGATTCTGAGGTGGAGAGAAGATCCGTCTCGACTGGTGAAATGATATAGCATTTCACGCCGTATCGATTTGCCATCCAAGAAAGCGCGCGGGATAGATTGGAACGGATGTTGCCATAGCCGATCATGCATGTGCCGCCTTTTTCAAACATATCTTTGAAAAAGGCGGCGGCAATACGAACCTTATTGCCGCCGAACGCAAATGGAATCAAATCGTCTCGCTTATACCAAAGCGTGTTTCCTAAAAGGGAAGATGACGCGGGGTGAAGCGGTGTAACGGGAAAGGTTATCGATCGTCCGGCCGCGTTTTGCGGCGCGGACGTTTCTTTGACGTCTAGCTGGCTCATCGATTGCCGTACATCTTTTCATAATAATTGCGGTATTCGCCGCTGATGATCGTTTCCCACCATTCACGATTTTCCAAATACCAAGAGATCGTTTTCTCGATACCTTCACTAAAAGGTGTCTCAGGAAGCCAGCCGAGTTCCCGGTGGATTTTCGTCGGATCAATGGCGTAACGCAGATCGTGACCTTTGCGGTCGGCCACGTACGTGATGAGTTCTTCCGGTTTATCAAGTGCTTTGCAGATCAGGCGGACGATGTCGATATTGCGCATCTCGTTGTGGCCGCCGACGTTGTAAACTTCACCGGGTGTGCCATTACGTATGATTAGATCGATCGCGCGGCAATGATCATCGACATAGAGCCAGTCGCGCACATTAAGTCCTTCTCCGTAAACGGGAAGCGCCTTGTCATGCGACGCGTTTGCAATCATCAGCGGGATCAACTTCTCCGGGAACTGCCACGGACCGTAGTTGTTGGAACAGCGGCTGATCGTCACAGGAAGATCATACGTACGGTGGTATGCCTGAACCAAGAGGTCTGCCGCGGCTTTCGATGCGCTGTAGGGGCTTGACGTCTGAATCGGCGTTTCTTCTGTGAACAAAAGATCCGGTCGATCAAGCGGCAAGTCGCCATACACCTCATCGGTCGAAACTTGGTGGAAGCGGGCGACATCGTATTTCCGGCAGGCATCCATCAGAACTTGTGTTCCGAGAATGTTGGTCGTCAGGAATATGCCGGGGTTATCGATTGATCGATCGACATGGCTTTCCGCAGCGAAATTGACGACACAGTCCGGTTTTTCTTTTTCAAAGATCTCAAAGATCGCTTCGCGATCGCAGATATCGTCTTTGTAAAACGTGAATAACGGATTTTTCAGCGCTTCGGCAAGTGTCGATAAATTTCCGGCATAGGTGAGCACATCGACACAGATCACGCGTACATCAGGATGATGTTCAAGGAGATAATAAACGTAATTTGCGCCGATAAACCCCGCGCCTCCGGTCACCAAGATCGTTTGCATTTTAACCCTCCAAAGATGTCGGTCGAACAGCCTTTTCCTCAAAATCGCGCATTTCGAGATCAAATGACAACACGAAAAACGCATCAGATGCGGTCGTCGATTTTTGCGGTCTGTTAACCTTAATTTTGTTCATTGTAACAGATATCGGGTCACATTCGCCGAATCGGCGTCGTCAGTTTGACGATCTCTTGTCGAAGTGATGTTTTGATTTTGTGAAGATGCAGGTGCGCTTTTGACGTAATGGAATGCGTTTCCGGATCGGCATTGTCAGCTCGCCGATCTCTCATCTAGTTGACGTTTTGATCTTGCGGCAAATAAGTCGCGTCCTTTTCTTTTGATATAGAGATACGGTTCAAGCTTCAATAGTTCCGCTAGTCCGATGTAGAGCACTGTGCCCGCAACAAGCTGAAGAAGCAGCGTGACCCAAGGCGAGAACGCGGCAAGCCTGATGAGAAAGACGGCACTGCCCATGACGAGTGAACATGCTGCCGAGGGGAAGAGGTCGCGCATTTGTTCTCTGAGTTTATAGTTTAAAAGAAACCGGTTGGGATACATGTTGACTAACCCGCTTAATATCGTGCTTACGGCTGCTCCGGCGGCGATGGCTATGGGGCTTTCAAAGAGAAATACCGATGCGGCCAAGACGCCAATGCCAAGGAATGCTTTAATTATTTCAAGCCGTAGAAACCAGTCACTTCGTCCTTGCGCATTAATGGCCTGCAGGTTCGCCGTGTGAATCGGATAAAACGCATACACGAAACAGAAAATCTGAAGATAGGGAACACAAGGCAGCCATTTGTCGGTGAGCAAGATGTGTACGATGGGCTCTGCCGTTGCAGCAAGTAATGTCAGTACGGGAAAGAGTACGAAACAGCTGGTGACGATGGAGCGCCTAACCATCGCCTTGAGACGCTCAACGTTATGCTGTTCTCTTGAAAAGACGGGCAGCATCACGGTTTGAATCGATCCATTGATATTGTTGACGACGAGATGCGGAAATTGTTTGCCTCGATTGAAAAAAGCCAGCGTGCTTGAGCTGTGTTTTTTTCCGATCACAAAACTCTGAAGTTCCTGATAGAGCGCGTTGATCAGACTTGAACAGAGCAGTTTCCATCCGAAGGCAAAAAATGCGCGAACTCTCGTTAAATTAAAGACAAAGCGCGGGTACCAGCGCACGACGAGCATCAGCAAAAGCGAGATCGCCGTGTGGTTGCTTAACTGCTGCGCGACGAGCGCCCAGACGCCAAATCCGCGGTAGGCGAACAAAATACCTATCGCACCGGAGATTAAAGCGGCAGCAAAGGAGGACCACATCAGCGATTTGAATTTCATTTCGCGTGTGATACGTGCCTGCTGGATCGAATTCAATGCGCCGGGTATCAGAATTAACGCAAGTACACGCAAAACGCGTGTTAATAAGGGAATGTTGAAAAAGCGCGCGATGGAGGGAGCGCCAACGTAAAGCAAACCGTAGAAGAAAATCGCGATCGCAAGACTGACCCAGAATACCGATGAATAATCTTCTTCCTCAACGTCATCGGCTTGGATCAGCGCAGTATTGAGGCCGCTTTGGACAAAGACCTGTGAAATCGTGATAAAGATGGCGAGGATCGTCAGTACGCCATAGTCGCTCGGATCGAGCAAACGCGCCAGAATAATCTGGATGACAAAAGACGTGCCCTGACAGAGCATGCGCTCGGCATATTTGAAGCCTAAGGATCGAATGACAGATGGTCCTTTTTTCATGGTGTCATGACGCTCATGATGAGCCGATAATAAAACCGCTCCTTTCTTGCCTCGCATGTATTATATTATAATTAAACTGTTATAGTTGCATCTTGACTAGGGAGGTTCACGTCAGCCATGAACGCACCCATTCTTCATCTTTTCCCGGCGGGTATGGTACACATCCATAGGCACTATATCCGTTTTATCAACACACACTTTGATGCAGGCGATCATGTATTCTTGCTCGTTGGACAGGTGCCTTCAGAACTGCTCGCGAGGGTGATTCCGGAAGAAATACGCCAATTCGACAATGTAACGTTCTATAATTACGACGATTCCAAAGAACGGGCGTCCCTATTGACTCGTATAGATCAAAGTCGCTTGATTGTTTGTCATTCGCTTACTTATCCGGTTAGGATGTTGGTTCACATGCTGTTGAAGCCGTCTCGTATGCGCCGATTTGTCTGGGTGTCTTGGGGGCGCGATATGACAAGTTGGGGAAGCTCAAAAGGTTCTTTGCGTCGTCGGATCGGTTATTATTTTCGTTGCCGCGTCCCGTATTTTGTTGGGATCTTTGAACCGGATATTGAAACGTTTAAGCGCATTTACCGTTCCGAAGCACGCACTTTTCTTGCCGGTTATCCCGTCACGATTTATAGCGGACTTGAACAACTTAAAGACGTCACTTCGTCGCTTCCCGGTAAAATTAAAAAGGGTCTCCCGATCAATGTGATGATCGGACACTCAAGCACTGACGAACTTCGCCATCTTGATGTGATTCGGGATCTTGCGCACCTAAAAGATCAAAATTTTAGATTCTACTTCCCTTTAACATATGGCGATACAGCATACGGCGACGACATTTCAGCAAAAGCGACGGAAGTTTTCGGAGAAAAAGCGATCTGTATGAGGGATAACATGCCGCTTGATAATTATCGCGATTTTCTTGCCTCGGTAGATATCGCTATTTTTAATACTGATCGCCAGATCGCGCTGGGAAATATTCATCCGTTACTTTACATGGGAAAGACGATCTATCTGCCTCGCGAATCCGTCTTGTCGAAGCATTACCGTGCGCACGGTGTGCCCATCGCGGATTATGAAAGCCTCGCGACATCCTCTTACGACGACTTCGCTACACCGCGGGATGCGGCGAAAAGCCGAGCATATGTTGAGACGTACGAGCTTGACATGGAGCGCTTCATCTCAGATTGGTCGGACGTCTTTGTATTAGCATCATCAAAGTAGATGCTTTGCATTTGCTGATGTGCGAGGATATTCTAGGCGAGTGTTCCCATTGGATCCCACGGCTCAAGCTCGATGAGTTTTTCATCGAGAATGGCGAGAGCTTCATCGCTCAGATATTTTTTGTCGACGACTGCCTGATAGACGTAGCGGTCAAACCAGACGTCGCTTCCGACAAAGTACCCTTCGCGCGCAATCTTGTCGCCCCATGAATTCTCTATTTTCCACTTGGTCGGTACGCCGTCAACAAGATTGACTCCTGTGAACAGCATGGCGTGATTCATTGCACTTTCACCTGTGTGGAGCGCTTTTTCTTTGCTGATCGAAAAATCAACTTCAAATACAGCTTCGAAATCGAATGCCTCCGGCGCCCAGTATCCTTCTTGGCGATTTCCGAATTTACCGCAGTCGCAACCGAACCAAACAACAGTGTTGTCTTTGAGCTGACAAAGAACTGCTTTTTTAAGCTCGTCAAGCGGAACATTTAGGTAACGCACCGGTGTGCCCTTGACATTACCCAGATACTTCACCGTATAAAGCCGGTAATAAGGTGTCTCTACGCGTGGCGAGTGAATCAGAGAAACATAGTCGTCAAGATTGATACCGACAAACTGCTCGTAGAATGACGACGGTGTTAAGTCTCTTACGCAGTGATATTGATTGTCCTTGTCGACATACTCGAAATCAAAAGTCTTTGGAGGAACGCCGAAACTGGTGCACAGCATGCCGTAGATCTCAGAAAGGCAGCGTTCTTTCATTGCTTTCTGTTCCGTTTTGTCATTGACCTCTTTGATGTCTGCGGCAAAGCGGCGCAACCGTCTGTTCATCAGGCTTGTCAGCGTCCTTGTGTTGCTGGACGCATAGGTCTCCGGCATGGCATCTTTCGGCACAAGTCCATATTTTTTTGTGATCGCGGTGAACATGTCCCACTGACCGCCGTCACCAATGCCTTGACTGTTGATCCAAGACAGCGTCCGGTCATCCCACGGGCGATCACGCAGCTCCAAAACCGATTCGAGGAAAAAGTTTGATTTTTCTAATTTATCCCAGAAAGCCGTATAGTTTTGAGAGAACTCAAAGCGATCGAGTTTCAAATCCTTCGCTGTTTTCTCACGCAGCATGTTTAACGCAGAAAAGATCCAACAACGTCCGGTCCGTTGTTGATTTGTTGCGGGAAGGGTTCGAATGTCAATTGAAAAATAGGATTGTAAGCCACCCATTGCTTCCTGTACGCCTGCAGCCTGCTGAATATCGGTTTTTTGAAGGGCATGGCGCATGGCAACCGACGGTTTGTCGTCGTTGTATTCTGCTTCCATTATTTGCAGAAGTGTCTTGGAAATAGATGATGACATCGATATCCTCCTAAATCTATGATTCTATCCGATTAGGTTACCATGCTTTAGTGGAAATGTCTGCTTAATTTAAATTTAATGTCAGCTTTGCAACGAATTTCTAGAGGACAGAGGCGATAAGTAGTCCCTCTTTGTCGTAGGGAAATTGTTCGGCGATGCGTCCGTTATTGAAGTCAAAGGCGCCGCCGTGTGCAAGCGGCTCGTCGGACAGGGAATTAAACATGAACGTACGTCTCGCGGCAAGATACGCCTGATCGGCATACTCCTGTTCATAGTTTTGCCATTCCTCAAGGCTAAAGTTCACATAAATTGGCCATAACAAAAGCCCGTCCGTCTTAAAACGTTCAGGAAAATCCCACAGATCGCCGCACAGCGCAATGTTACACGTCATTCCGCGGTAGAAAAAATCACGCGTTTCTGCTCCTTCGCGGTAATGTTCGTCGGCTTTACTGATAACTTTCCAACCTTTAGAGATACGTCGGTAGTTATGGATCAGTTTGCCCCGCTCAATTACCGCGCAAGACGAGTAGAGAAGATCGTCCTCTTTTTCAAAATAACCGAAAAGTAAGTCTGTTTTAAAGAAAATCGTCAACTCGCACAAATGCCGCATGATGTCGCCATCTTGAGAAATGGCAATGTCATAGTCGTCATCGGTATTCCAAGAAAGAGCGTCAAATCCTTGGAGGAAAGACTCCCCGAAGCAGAGGAGATCGACCTTGCCGCGTGCTTGTTCAAGCGCTTTTTCCATTTGGCCGATATTGAATGTCATATCGTTATTTTTAAAGGTATAAACGGCAAGGCCGATGTTCATGTGTTTCTCCTAGAAAAATTTATGTATCCTCTCAGCCGTCGATCCTGTTAGTTGTTAACGCCGCTGTCAATCTTTTCTTTGTTGTCATTTTCAAGATAGGGCGTTAGGATCTCCATAAATTCTTCGCCTGTAATGGTTTCGTGTTTCAGCAGATAGCCTGCAAGCTCATGCGTGGCATCCTGATATTGGCGGAGCAGCATTGTTGCCTTATTGTGGCAGTGCGCGATGATTTCGACAACAATGTCTTCGACTTCTTTCATCGTCTGTTGTGAGACAGACATGCTTCCTTCATCGCCCATGTAGCGTGAACCGCTGTCTTGCAGTTTTACCATGCCGAAGCGGTCAGTCATACCGTACTGCGTCACCATGCTCTTTGCGACGGACGTTGCCTTTTCGATGTCATTTGATGCGCCGTTCGTCATCGTGTTGAAAAAGACTTCCTCTGCTGCGCGGCCGCCACAAAGCGTTGTGATATAAGTGAGCATGTCTTCTCTTGAGAGAAGATTCTTCTCTTCTTCCGGAACCTGCATTGTGTAGCCTAACGCGCCGGAGGTGCGCGGAATGATCGTGATCTTCTGGACCGGCATACTGTTCTTTTGCAGTGATGCGACAAGCGCGTGTCCGATTTCGTGATAACTTACAATCTGTTTTTCTTCAGGTGTGAGGATATCCTGTTTTTTCTGTTCGCCTGCAATGACGACTTCGATCGATTCTTGGATATCTTCCTGAGTGACGATGTTTCTTTCAAGTCGCACTGCACGCAGTGCTGCTTCATTCAGAATGTTGGCCAGGTGCGCGCCTGAGGCGCCCGCTGTAGAACGTGCGATCAATTCGTAGTCGATATCATCGGCGACCACATAATTATTGGCATGTACCTTAAGGATAGCGATGCGGTCTTGCAGGCTTGGCAGCTCGACGCGGATCTGGCGATCAAAGCGTCCGGGACGAAGCAATGCCGGATCAAGCACCTCCGGGCGGTTTGTAGCCGCCAAAACGATGATGCCGAGGTTTCCGTCAAAGCCATCCATCTCTGTCAGTAATTGATTTAGGGTCTGTTCACGTTCGTCATTAGTCGACATGCCTGCTGAACGGCTTCTGCCGATGGTGTCGATTTCATCGATAAAAATGATACAGGGCGCGTGTTTCTTGGCTTCGTCAAACAGTTCGCGTACACGTGCTGCGCCGCGACCTACGAACATCTCGACGAACTCTGAACCTGCAATCGAGAAAAATGGAACATGTGACTCGCCTGCGACAGCTTTAGCCAGCAGTGTTTTTCCCGTTCCGGGAGGTCCCACAAGCAATGCGCCTTTGGGACATTTTGCGCCGACTTTTGTGTACTTGTCGGGGTTCTTCAAATAATCGACAATTTCACGTAGCGATGCTTCTGCTTCCTCTTGTCCTGCCACGTCGTCGAATGTTTTGCTTTCATGCGAAGGCTCGTATTTTTTGATGTTCTGCTTGCCGAAAAGGCCGCCTTGCATGCCGGAGACGCGTTTGCTCATCGCACGGCGCAGGAAAATAAAGAACAGGATGGGAACACCCCATGTAAGAAGAAAAGATAAAAAAGCATTAGGTTGCTCGGGTATAGTGGCTGCATAGTTAATATTCTTTTCTTCCATAAGCTGTATGATGTCCGGATCATCCATCAACCCGGTCTTGTATACGCGTTTGACGCCATCTTCGTTGAGAGCGATGAACATAATCTGATTTTCGTCAAAACTGACTTCTTTTACGCGATCATCTTCGATCATGTGTCGGAATTCGGAATAGCTGCTCGTGAGAACGCGACTTTCCGCGATTTTTGGAATAATCACGAAATTTAACACCATGATTATCACGAATCCCAAGATGTAAAATCGAAGTACACTTGGATTGATTTGAGGACCGCGATTATCTTCTTGCTGATTTTTGTTGTCTTGCACTGTTTTTCTCCTTTTTGATTTCTTTTTCTATATGTAGCTTCTGTATATGTAAACATCCGTCAAGGACACGCGAGGTTATGCCACCTTGGCGGTGATTTGTGTATATGTCACACAAATGAGTAACAATCGCCGTCGCTCATTTTTCAATAAACCCCTGTCAGCTCTTCCCATATGCGCGAGCAAGCATTCAACTGTCTGATCGCAAGTCCGCGGCACCCATATGCGCGAGCAAGCATTCAGCTGTCTGATCGCAAGTCCGCGGCACCGGCAAGCCACTTTATCAGAATCATTTGGCAAAAATGTGGCGATTTGTAGGTTTGATTGTTAAGGTTACACAAATACAGAATGCAAAGGATACCTCTTGCATTTTGTCATCTTTAGGACGTACGTGATGATCACCTTTCATCCGGCGTAGATTCAGCGGTAAAACTCAGTCAAACAGATAGTGCCTTTATTTGCGCTGTATCGTTTTTTAGCATCTAAGCGATCAATTCCTGATGCCTTTGCGTGTGTCATATGATTATTAGATGCCTGTTATTTCGCTGAGTCATATCATTTGAAGATGCAGTTGCGCATGCATTGCGGTTTTCATACTTTATTCGCTACGGCATGCTGAATGTCAGTTTTTACGCTCATTGTATGACTTTACTTTTCGCATCTTGTCTTTCATGGTATTTACGTTGGAAAAACTTAATGATTTCAACAATCGGGATAATTAGAGAGGCTATACCGATGGCGATCAGGTATTCTTCAATGCTGATGTGTTCAAAGCCGAATGCATTCGCAAGGAAAGGCACATAGATCACTAGCGTTGTGGAGACCAAGCTGGCAATCGCCGCAAAAATGAGAGTATTATTCTGTTTTTTCAGCTTAAAAATGCTGCCGCGTTGCGAGCGTATGTTAAAACTATGAAAGATCTCTGCCATGCTAAGCGTCAGAAACGCCATGGTTATACCGTCTGCGCTATTGAGATCCGCCCAGCTTCCGCCTTCAAACACGTGTCCGATGAAATAAGCCGCAAGTGTCAAAATGGTGATCAATATACCGTTATATACGATGTCTGTCCCGACGCCTTGTGAGAAAATGCTGGCAGAAGAGGAACGCGGAGGACGATTCATAATGTCGGATTCCGCTTCTTCGACACCAAGTGCGAGCGCAGGGAAACTGTCTGTAACAAGGTTAATCCAAAGAAGATGAACCGGTTTCAAGATCGTGAAATTGAGGAGAGTAGCGATGAAAATGCTGAGTACTTCGCTCAAGTTCGATCCGAGAAGGAATTGGATCGATTTGAGAATATTGTCATAAATGCGACGTCCCTCTTCAACGGCATGAACGATGGTGGCGAAGTTGTCATCTGCAAGTACCATATCGGCGACATTCTTTGTCACGTCGGTGCCGGTAATGCCCATGCCGACGCCGATGTCGGCCGATTTAATGCTTGGCGCGTCGTTAACACCGTCACCGGTCATGGCGGTGACGTATCCGGCGTTTTTCCAAGCGTTCACGATTCGAACCTTATGTTCCGGCTGAACGCGCGCGTAAACGCTAATGCTTTGGAAGATGCTTTCATAATCGTCATCGCTCATTTTGGACAACTCTGCGCCGGTGAGCGCTCTGTCTTGGGGGCCGAGTATGCCAAGTTCATCGGCGATTGCGCGTGCAGTATCAATGTGGTCTCCCGTAATCATGATGGGGCGAATACCTGCGGAGCGGCATTTATCGATAGCTGCTTTTACTTCGGGTCTAACAGGATCCATCATGCCGGCAAGACCGATAAAACAAAGATTTTGCTCTAGTGTGGAGGGGTCATTATTTTCCGGGGGTTCCGACCAAAGTCTTTCTGCGCCGGCAAGGATACGGAGGGCTTTACCGGCCATATGCGTATTCGCCTTCATGATGGTGTTGCGCGCTTCATCCGAAAGCGGGAGCACCTTGCCATCCTTTAGATAAGTTGTGCAACAATTAAGTATGACGTCGGGCGCGCCTTTTGTGAACTGGATGATACCCTTCTCGGTCATATGGATGGTGGACATCATCTTCCTTATGGAGTCAAACGGCGCTTCATCAATGCGGGGAGCTTGCTCTACAAGGTCTCCTTTTGGCATACCAAGATCTTTTGCCCAATACACCAGCGCGTTCTCTGTGGGTTCGCCCGTAACTGTACCATCTTCTCCGAGTTCAGCGTCGCTGCAAAGCGCCATCGCCGCGGCAAGTCTTTTTTCATCGTCGCTAAAGTAGTCGACGACCGTCATTTTGTTTTGTGTTAAAGTACCCGTTTTGTCTGAACAGATGATTTGAGCACTTCCTAGCGTTTCCACGGCAGTCAATTTGCGGATGATGGCGTTGCGTTTGGCCATTTTGGTGACGCCGATCGATAAAACAATGGTGACAACCGCTACCAAACCTTCCGGGATAGCGGCTACGGCGAGGCTAACGGCAATCATAAAACTGTTGACCACGGAAGGTATGGTTGGACGACCGTCTCGGATAAGACTGACAGCAAAGATCACGAGGCAAATGCCAATCACAAGCTTTGTTAGGATGCGGCTGAGTTGAGCGAGTTTTTTCTGAAGGGGGGTCAAGCCTTCCTTTGCGCTCACAAGTGCATCAGCTATTTTACCCATCTCAGTGTCAATACCGGTTGCCGTAACGACGGCTTTGCCGCGTCCGTAGACCACGTTGCAGCCCATGTAGGTCATGTTCTTTCGATCGCCTAGCGGCAGGACGGTATCTTCTTGAGCATCAAACTTGTCGGTAATTTTATTAACCGCTACAGACTCTCCCGTCAAAGGTGCTTCCTCAATTTTGAGACTGTTGGATTCAATGACGCGTCCGTCTGCCGGCACGGCGTCGCCGGCTTCCAAGATGATGATATCGCCGACCACAATGTCCTCGCTCTTGATTGATTGAAGATGACCGTCACGAATCACCTTGCTTGTTGCTGCAGACATTTCTTGTAGCGCTTCGAGCGCTTTTTCAGCTTTATTTTCCTGATAGACACCCAGTGCAGAGTTGATAATGACGACAGCCATGATGATGATTACATCAACATAGCCTTCGCCTGAGTAACGTGAGGTAATGGCGGAAATCGCGGCGGCAACGATCAACATGATAATCATGGGATCTGCCATTTGAGCGAAAAAGCGTTTGACGAGTGACTCTTTTTTGTCTTCAGGCAGGCGGTTCTTACCTTTTTCAGAAAGTCTTATCTCGGCCTCTTCAGAAGAGAGTCCGAGATAAGATGAACCGGTTTCGTTTAAGACATCGTCGACATCATGTAAATAGTGTTTCATAAACAAAAGCCTTCCAAAGGGTGATAGACACTCCGTTTTTGTATTTCCTCATAAAGAAGCCCATGGACAGGCAAGAAAGGCCTATCCATGGGTCTGATCGTTTAATGCAAGCCAAGTGTAAAACACCAGTGATGTTGACTTGAACCGCACCGGATACTGCGACACATCCGCTGCGCTGACTACTCCCCCACGGGTGTTTTCATACTATTCTTATGAGAGATTGATGTCAAGCATTCGGACTGCTTTGGATGTCGATTTAAACGTCGATTAACGCTGAAAGCCAGAGCTAATTGACCATCAACAAATGTTTATACAACATGACACTCATATTATTTTATTATTTTCAGTTAACGTGGAACAGAGGAGAAAGTAGTTATCGTCAAGAATTCGCAGGATCAGCAACGCTCTCTTTATTGTCGGTCGTCTCGACGTCTTTCGGATTACGCGCCATAATATTTTCAGCAACTTCGAGTGAACTCAGGAATCGATGCACAGTCGTTTGATCGAGCTGGTCACTCTTATCTTCATCTTTATCTTTCACCCCTAGGAGATAGTCCGTCGACGCACCATAATACTCCGCAAGTTTACGAAGCGTCGCAACATCCGGTTCCCGTATGCCCAATTCATATTTTGATATAGCCTGACGGCTGATGTTCAGATATCGCGCTACATCAATTTGCCTCACCTTACGCGCTTTCCTAAGAGAGGCTAATCGTCTACCGAGAATGTTGTCTGGAGCGTTCATATCGATAAATTGTGGAATATTTTCGGCATCGTTCACAAGGTAAAATCAGAAAAGCGCCAAAATGGCGCATATTTATCCTCGTATTCGTTTTTTTACAAATAGAAAGCGATGGCGCTCTTTATGTGTGAAAATGACCTTGATCTTTTACACTCATCAGGCGGTGTGTTTACTCATCTGCGCAGGAGATAAATGAATCGCTAAAGTTGCATGATCTTTCGAAATGGATATCTTAGAATTTCAGTTTTGAAATCAGCGCTTACCGGGCGAATTTTCTTGCGATATTTTACATGGTTGAACATGAAATAAGCTGATATTTATAACAGAATCTTTAGTTGTTGCGATACCAGAACGAGGAAGTGATACGCCTTTCACGTCGTCATGACGACCTTTCACGTGTCCACATGACGAGGACACGCGCCAAACGCCTTTTTGTAAAAAGAGCCGTAACGGGCGATTATCAGGCATTATCTTAGCAAAAATTTTACATAAAGTTTTCATTGTAAAAATTATGTATCTTCGAAACGCTTCAACAACAGGCATTTCAGCCGCCTAAAATCTGGAAACCCTTGTCATACAAGTTATACACAGAGTTATCAACATTATTAACATTTTTAAGAATTCTGTTAATACAAGTCGTCTGTTTTAAACATCACAACTTTCATTTTGTGGAGCGAGTCCTTTTTATGAATAAAAGGTGCTCGTTCGGATATCAATAAAACATTTGTACGGCATGGATCGATGAGGTAAAATATAATAAAAATCGGAGGTTTGAATGAAACTTGTCGTTGCCAGTGATCATGGCGGATTTTCTTTGAAACAGGCGATTGTATTACATCTTCAAGCATGTGGACATGAAGTTGTTGATGTCGGAACGAACTCTGAAACGTCGGTTGATTACCCCTTTTATGCAAAAAAAGCGGCGTCCATGGTGGCTAGCGGCGCTTGTGATCGCGGCATTGTTGTCTGTGGGGCAGGGGTCGGGATTTCAATCTCCGCGAATAAAATCAATGGCATCCGTTGCGCGCTATGCACGAATGAATTTATGGCACGGATGGCAAGGCGCCACAATGATGCGAACATGTTGGCGTTGGGAGGCAGGGTGCTGGCTATACCGTATGCACTGACGCTCGTTGATGCCTTCCTTGAGGAGCCTTTTGACGGCGGCCGTCATCAAAGACGGATTGATCAGATTACCGAAATGGAAAGGGATGCATGACATGGATAATACATGTGAAGCAAAAAAAGAACCGCTTGAAAATGTCTTTGTTTTAGACCATCCGCTAATTCAGCACAAACTAACGCTGATGCGTGATAAAAGAACCAGCACCAAGGAGTTTCGCGAGCTCGTCGCAGAAGTTTCTATGCTCATGTGTTACGAAGTAACACGTGATTTACCGCTTAAGGATGTGAAGGTAGAGACCCCCTTGAAAAAAACACGAGGGAAAATGATTGACGGTAAGAAATTGGCGCTTGTTCCGATCCTTCGTGCAGGTCTAGGAATGGTGGACGGGATGACCAATCTGATTCCCATGGCAAAAATCGGCCATATCGGTTTATACCGTGATCCGGAAACGCTTAACGCCATAGAGTATTATTGCAAGTTGCCGAGCGATGTTGACGAACGTGACGTAATTTTGCTTGACCCGATGCTGGCAACCGGCGGAACGGTCGTAGCAGCTATCGGTTTCTTGAAAGAACGAAATATCAAGAACATCAAGTACGTTTGTCTGATTGCTGCTCCGGAAGGTGTCAGGAACATGCATAATCACTATCCGGATATCCCCATCTTCTGTGCCGGTCTCGATGAGGCATTGGATGAAAACGCATACATCCTCCCCGGTCTAGGAGATGCAGGTGATCGTCTCTTCGGAACGAAGTAACGATAACAGAATCCATTGAATAAAACATCAGGCACGGATGATTCCATCGTCCGTGCCCATTTACGGATCCGTGTGAGAATAAAGCTGCAGCTCCTCTAGCATCGGAGTATTTTTACATCACAATTAGTCGGATCGAAAGTAGAACACAGCATCACCAAACGCTATTCGGCACATCTCCGGTAACAACTGGACGGTGTGCTTTTTCAATTTTATGCCGTCAACGGTGGTTCCGTTTCGTGACCCCATGTCTTCAATAAAAAAGTGACCGCCGCTACGAGTTATACGGGCGTGAATTCGGCTAACACCGGGATCATCAAGAGGAAAATCCGCTTTTCGAATGTCGCGTCCGATCAAAAAGGCATCGGTTAAAATAAACGCATGCCGCCCTTCTTCTTCGTCGGGCGTACCCGGGAGACCTTCAGATAGTGAAGCGACACGAAGCGCGTTTGAAGAAAGATCAAGATCCTCGGTTGATTCTTCTTCAAATAACTGATCTCCATATCCAAGCAGTCGTCTAAAAAAAGATTTCAATAAACCTGTCTCCTTATATTGTTGATCTGCCTTGGGATGATGAGACTGCAACGGTTGATCGTCATAAGACAATGTATTTTGCTCCCTTTCTTTGGGGAGTGATGTTTTACAATCTTGATTCTCGCCGTCAAAAGGCTCAGATAGTATGTCGTTTACATCAGTTAGCCTAGCTCGCCAAGCCGATCGGTTTGCAGCAAATGTTTCATCGTTCCAATCAAAAGTCTCAGCAAACCAATCCGGAAGAGCATAGTTAATCTGATCTATAATCGATTCATCGACATCTTCATCGGTTTGCAATGCCAAGTCGGGAAAAGGAAGCGTCACAAGTGAAAGGCGAATGTCCTTAGGCTGAGATCCCGACGATACAAAGATTAAGTCGGGGACTAATAGTTCCACGATGAACGAGAAAAGATGGTCCCGCAGCGTGTCCAACGCAGCAAGAGCCTTCTGGAAAAGCATGTCTCCATCCAGCTCGCATGCCATTTTTTCGTCGCACATCTGGCGTAAAGATTGACAACCTGTTGTCTCGGGTGCGAAGGTGATTTCGCCTGAGGGATGAATGCTCCACCAGACTGTCTGAAGAAACGGCCAGCGTCTGCGCGTCAGTCCGGCGTCCTGAATAGGATCGACGGAAGGCGTACGCCTGCATCCGGTGTTTGAAAGACGCCAGACGCCGGCAATACTCGTCTTATGAAGCTCAATGCTTCTCATGATCGTTAAAGTTCGTTGATAACGGATGATCGAAAGACTTTGTCGATCAGTGACCGCGCAAATGCGATGATGTTTTCGCGAAACAGCAATGCGATGGTGATTAGTACCGCGATGATGATGACCACCTCAATCGTACCGAATCCGTCGAGCAGCAGACGTTTTTTCTTTTGTTCCATCATTTTTTTATCCATAAACACTACCTCCTAAATCGTCATATCCATCAAGGTTAGGGCACCCCTGAGGACTTTTTTCCATCTTCTCTTTTCACACTTACCCTTTTTAAAGGCTGGTCCGTTGATCATAGTATGTCGGCGAGACGACGCGCATTTATAGAGCATTACTTACCTTGAGATGCTGATAGAAGACAATTTGACGAAAATGCAGTCGTAATTTTTATCGGTCACCACATTTGAGAAATACATTATCTAAATGAATTCAAGGAAAACTTAACTGAGAATGCGCATGCTGAGTATCGCAGGGAGTACAACGGTTGCCATGACCACCATAAGATCCAACGCCATTGGCAAGGTCAAAAGAAGCGAGCGTTGCTCGGCGCGCCCTCGTATGGCGTCACGATATAGCTGTCTGCTGCGTTCTGCCTGCATGTGGATAAGGTCGAGGATTTCGCGCCCGCCTTCGCGTTCGTAACGAGCCATGAGGTGAAGTGCCGCTTGAATTTCAGGCAGAGGACAACGCTCAGCAAGATGCTGAGCAGCCATTGCACTATCGAAACCGGTATCAAGACGTAGCGCGGCTTGTTTAAGATCGGTTGCGACAGGGTTGTCTTGGCGTGTGCGATGTGTTCGAGGAAGTGTAATCTGTGCGACGATACGCAATGCGCGATCCAATGTAAGGCCGCTTTCAAGCAGAATATAAAGTGTATTGATTACAGACGGGTAATAAAAGCGATAGCTTTCCCTCCGTTTGCCGGAAGCGGAAGCAATCGACAGGTCGCGAAATATAGGAATGATGAGGGCGACTAAGAGGATTATTAGCGGATGACATTGGCACGTGCAAGCCACCAAAATGGCTAGCAAGGCACTCAACACATGATCTCGCACTTTCTGATTCATGTACTGAGCCCATGCGGTATCGTGTTCGTCCGTCGGAAGAGAGATCGCCGACGCTAGAGAAAGACCGAGTTGTCCGGGAAGAATATCGAGATAAATTTTGGAAAGAATACGTGCTGCTAGACACATCGTATCCGGTAGAGGCCTTTTCTGTTTTCGTCTTTTATGTTTATGTTTTTTTATGGTTGCCTTTTTTGGTGCGAGAGCTGTAAGTAGAATAAAAACGGCGATCATCGCCACGAGGTAGAGCACAGCCATGGGAAATACCGTCATTTCATGGGAAAGATCGCCGCTGTATGAGCCGGAAGCGTTTTTGACAAATTGCGCCATCGCAAATGGAATAATCGACAAAATAATTGCCTCACTGGTATTGCCGCGGCGTTCATGTGCGACCTCGCTCTTAGCATTAATTTGTGCCGTCAAATCATGGTGTGTTTGTCTCACATAAACATCGATCCTTCCTCCGAGATTTGAAAGCAGAGAGAGAATTGTAAAATCACGTTGGCAGTTTGGGAGATTAACATCGTGCATAAAGGCGGACAGAGCGGGGCGTAGTGCCATCTGCGCATTGAGATTGTTGGTAAGACGTTTCAAAGCGCGGGCTACGGCATTGCGGTGGCCGATTTGCTCTGTGACCGGGTTGACCGCCGAGCATAGCGCGGTTTCAAGGGGTATTCCCGCAGAAAGTCGCGTATTGAGATAGCCCAAAAGATGTTGATACTGAATGAGGAGCATATCCTCCTCACGTCGTCGGAAATATAGAAACAGTCCTGTTCCCAGAAGAATAGCACCCGGAATGGACGCCATTCGTCCTTCAGGGGATGAATCGAGAAATGCCATGGCACCAAGACGTGCAGGAAGTATGGCTAGCAATAACCACTGTCCCCAAGCGGTGAATTGTCGCACTGCATCTTGGAAAGCGGTTGGGGACGCACGCTGATATCGGTTGTGAACGAGCCTTACAAGCCGATCGCGTTTGACGCGACGCGACCCGCGTGACGGGACAGGCCTTTTCACCGTGAGTTTTGTTGAGTCTATTTGTCCCCTTGATCTGCGTAATCCTAATAGCGTTTTTCGATTATTCATATGATCTCCTATGCTGTAGCCTCAGAATCTTGTCCTGTACTCTTAGCAACTTGAAAAATGTGTTTAACCGGCCGGCGTGATTCACGTGACTTGAAGAGCTCGTTGCATTTTTTCATACGTGCTCCTTTGCCGATGCTGTGTTGACCCGATTAGGGTGTCTTGTCTGAGGCGATCGAATTGCTCTCGATGCTTTCAGTGAAGGATGAAGACGATAGAGAGACTCAATCTGAAAATGACCACGCTCAAAGCCTGTGACGGCGCTGATTTCAGCAGCACGTCGCCTCCCGTCAGGCATTCGGATGAGATGCATCATAATGTCAATTGATGAAGCGACCATATGACGGCAGGCCTCCCAAGGAAGACCCGATGCAGTCATCAGAAGAAGGGAGAGGCGATTTAGCATATCGGGAATCCCGTTACCATGTCCGGTCGACATGGATCCCGGGTGTCCCGTCTGCATCGCTTGGATCATGTCATAGGCCTCATTCCCGCGAACTTCGCCAACAATGATACGGTCGGGGCGGAGTCTAAGTGAAGAGCGAATGAGATCGGAGAGAGTGATGGCACCGCCGCCGTCTACGGCGGATGCCCTCGCTTCCAAACGCACTAGATTATGTCGGCCACTCAGCTCAAGTTCCGCTGCATCCTCAATAGTGACGATACGCTCTTCTTCCGGAATAAAAGCGGCCAGAGCATTGAGAAAAGTTGTTTTTCCGGACGCTGTGCCGCCGCTTATGAATATGTTTTTTCGAGATTGGACGGCATCTTTTAGGAATGATGCTTCCCTCTCCCTGAGTGTACCGTTGTCTATCAATGCATCCATCGTCGGAAGAATTCCGGTGAAACGTCGGATAGAAAGCACAGGACCGTCCGGTGCGGCAGGCGGAAGAATTGCATGTACACGCGAACCGTCAGCCAGCCTCATGTCAGCGATTGGAGAACGTTCATGGACGAGCTTATTTGCACGCCCGAAATATCGACTAATAACGTGTGAAAGATGTGCTGGCGAATCAAAAGAGAGATCGGTTTTTTCAATTTTCCCTCTCCGTTCAATGTAGATTTGCGAAGGATTATTCACCATGATCTCCGTGATGTCAGAAGACTCAATTAACGGCTGCAAAATATCAAGTCCGCGCATGGCATCGAAAAGACTCGAGATCAGCGCGGTTTTTTCAGAGACAGTCATGGCGGATCCCTGAGTTCGAATGGCAACTTCGGCGGCGATAATGCGCCGAAGCTCTGTATCGGAAGGTTCACGTTCCGGATTAATGTACGTTGCGATCCTGTTGATCCATTTCTGCTTCTCGCGATGTCCAATCGTCATGCTCACACCTCCATCTCGTCCTTTACGGAGCGTGGAAGCTCCAGAATGTTACATTCGCCGGAAAGCTCGGCGAGAAAAAGACTCAGTTCTCGGCGCGCGATCGCTGAAGCGGCAGATTTGGTCTCGTCAGGCGTTTCGACGTATATGAAGTCGCAAAAAGATGTGATAGCTTGGCGTTTAACCAGAGAAAGATCGCGAGCATCGATCCATACGGTCATCTTTTCGCTCTGTGAGCGCACATAAGACCGAATGATCTGAACGAGTTGGCGTAATGTTTCGCGGTTGCAAGTGATTAAATCGTCGGCGCGCTCAGGTAGACGGAAGGTGTAGTAACCGTTTTCATGCCAGTAAAGCCAGCGCCCAAGGTGTGTAACTTGCGGAGGATCGTGTGCGTGAATGCGATCAATTAGATCACCAAGTGTTTTTCCCGGACCATGTTGAAAGGGCTCTTTTATGCGATAAAGCGGCATGATAGGAACATAGAGGAGGGAATCTCCCTTCATAACGGCTTGATGCATCACGAAACGACAGGCACGCTCAGCAAACGATTCAGAAAAAGCAAGCAACGTGCCGGTTTGCGACATTCTTTTATCCGATGATCCTGCCTTTCGCGCGTCATTTGGAAGCAGAGCAAGCAATCGTCGGTGTATTTCGGAAACGGCGGAAAAACGTGAGAGGTTTTCAGAATCTTTTATGTAATTGTCGTTACTTAAGTAGAATACTGCAATGTTTTCGGCGTATGGAAGAAAAACGGGAAAATAATCGTAGAAGAGTTCTTTATCCATCGTTTCAGGGAGAATAACGGCAAAAAGACGCGTAGGAAGCAAACATGGCAACTCTCGCGAAGATGTGCGTCCATCGTCGCATGTGTTGTCATATGGCCAAAGTCGTCCGCTTGGGACACAGACATATTCGGAGCAGCCTTGCCTGTCAGTGTCCTTTTTTCGACCGGATAAGACACGAGTATCAACGACAGCAACGTCGTAGGCATTACTGATCGCTGCCTCACGTTTCAATCTTTCACCTAATCTTGTTAGAAAACCGCCGTAATGGTCAGCGATTAACACAACGGGTTTCATGAATGCTCCTCATTTGGTATTTAGCGCGGACGGGTTGTCGTCGAGTAGATGTTTCACTTATCGTGAGTGTCGTTGTGTTGAATACGAGAAGCTTTTTCCCACCGCAAACAACCTCTAGATGTCAAATTGTCGAAAACGTTAAAATAGTGCGCTTTAGTATTGTGATATAGTGAGTGCCAGAGTTTTCAGCATGCACATCGCTTCCTGTTTTACGAGGAAAATGACGTGAAAGGCTCGATTACGGCATCATCGCGATGTCGTATGCTGTGCCGAAAATCGCTGTTGAACAAACCGTTCTCGTTGTGCTTTCTTTAAAAATGCACTACGTCAAAACGCAAGTTCGTTTGAACCGTCGTGTGTTGATATAGAAATGTGCAACATCAAAACATAGACATCTTTTAGCCGTTGTGCCGCTTCAAAAGCGCACCACGTTAAAAAACAAAGGCATTTCGGTGTTGTATGTTGCTTTAGGAACGCATAACACCAAGACATGGATACATTTATGTCTATAACGTGTTTTCATAAAGGAGAGGTATTCAGACATGACAACCGGTAATCACACATGGCTTTTTACATCGGAATCGATTACAGAAGGGCATCCTGATAAAATCTGCGATCAGATAGCTGATGCGGTACTGGATGAACTTATCAGAAATGATCAGGATGCTCGTGTGGCCTGTGAGGTGATTGCGACTACTGGCCTCGTTATGGTTATGGGTGAAATTACAACCTCTGCGTACGCGGATATTCCTTCTATTGCTCGAGAGACCATTCGCCGTATCGGGTATAGCGGCAGTCGGTTCGGGTTTGACGCGGATTCGTGTGCAGTGTTGACATCAATCGATGAACAATCGAGCGATATCGCTATGGGAGTAAATCAGGCAAAAGAGACAAGAGACGGTGCAATGGATCAAAGTTTGGGTGCCGGCGATCAGGGAATCATGTTCGGATTTGCCAATAGCGATACTCCTGAGCTAATGCCCCTTCCAATCACACTTGCTCATCGCCTGACACAGCAGCTCGCGATCGTTCGCAAGACAGGCGAGGCAAAGACCTTTTGTCCGGATGGCAAATCACAGGTAACGATTCGCTATGAAAATGAAAAACCGGTGCACATCGACGTGGTAGTCATTTCGACACAGCACCATGCCGAAAGTGATATCGAAGAAGTGCGTCAGGAAGTAGAAGATTTAGTTATTTATCCAATGCTTGCAGGCGATTTATTTGACAAAGATACGAAGGTGTTTATCAACCCTACCGGTCGTTTCGTGATTGGAGGCCCGCAGGGTGATACGGGTCTTACGGGACGCAAAATAATATGTGATACGTATGGAGGGTTTGGTCATCACGGTGGAGGAGCATTCTCCGGGAAAGATCCTACTAAAGTTGATCGTACAGGTGCATATGCTGCGCGCCATATCGCCAAAAACATTGTAGCTGCAGGGTATGCGCGTCAATGCGAAGTTCATCTGGCATACGTAATCGGCGTCGCGCAACCTGTCTCGGTAACGGTCTCGACGTTTGGGAGCGGAAGCCGTTTTTCCGATGAACAGCTAAGCGCGCGTGTTTGTGAGGTTTTCGATTTGCGGCCGGAAGCTGTCATTGAACGCTTTGATCTTCGACGTCCGATTTACGCACAGCTCTCAAACTATGGTCATTTTGGAAGACCGGAGCTCGATCTTCCCTGGGAACGCTTAGACGCGGTTGACCTGATTTGACACAGACATCCATCATTAAAGGAGGCGGCGGTTCATGACAAGAGCCGCTGCTTTTATTCGGAACAAGGCGCAACTTGAAGAAATGCAGATTCCATCAGCAATTGAAGATTTAAGAAATCCGCATTTAGACAACTCGATGGATCTTGGGGCAAAATGTGGAATCTCATAATAATATGAATCAGCTGAACAACGTGGAGTAACAAAGCAATGTCAAACGACGGAAATGCTGCTAAAAATAATCGATCTCATCCTCCTGCTCAACTTGATTTTGATGACGCGATCGCAGTTGGTGAAAGTGTGTATGCCCACAGCAATAGCCGGTCGCCGTTCGCGCATGACACACTCCAAAAAAATGACGAAGATGTGTATGCATACGATGGTAGGGAATTGGATTTGTATACCGGCGATGTACGTTTCTCTGGAACAGCCACACGCATCGTTTTTCGAAATGAGGAGAACAGTTATACCGTTTTAGAGCTGGAAAGTGAGGGTGATAATAACACGCTTGTCGGTGTCATGCCGATCATCTCTGCCGGTGATATGGTTGAAGGCGAAGGTGTGTGGCGATTTCATTCCTTGTATGGTCCACAAATTGAAGTGCGGACGATTTTCAGAAAAGAACCGGAAGAGCCCGAAAAAATTGAACGATATCTTGCTGCAGGCGCCATAAAGGGTATTGGACCCGTAACAGCCAAAAAACTGGTTGAAGCTTTTGGCGCGGAAACGCTTAATGTGATGCGCGAACATCCTGAGCGCGTCGCGCGCATTCGCGGAATTGGAAAAAAGAAGGCGCTTGAGTTTAGTCTTGAGCTGCAGGAAGATCGCGCGTATCAATCATTGTTGCTTATGTTGCTTCCGCTTGGTATAGGCGCATCGCGTGTGTTGAGAATCTACAAAATGTATGGACTACATGCGGAAGCCGTCATTCGAGAAGATCCTTTTGCATTAGCGGAAACCATACCAGGTATCGGTTTTCAAACGGCTGATCGAATTGCTGAAGCCGTTGGCATAACCGGCGATCATCCAACACGTCTTCGCAGTGCCGTCTGTTTCTCATTTCAACAGCATCTTTATCGCGACGGCAACACAATCGTTTCTTCAGAAAAGATCGTCTCGGAGCTTAAAGAGAAACTGGACGTTTCTGCTGAAAGCATCGAGGGAGCGATTGCCGATCTTCTTCTTTCGGGAAAAGTTGTGCGGCCGTTTGAGATGTTGGCATCAATGCCTGCTCTTACATCTCCGGTCCTTGCATCGCCGGAGGGTGGCACGTGGCTCTCACTTCAAGATACGGCACTGATCGAACAGCGCTTTGCACACCGAGTCTGTTTTCTTTCTTCACATGAGCTAGCTGATGATCTGAGAATAACAGAAGAAGAAGCGCTTCGCGCCATCCGGTCGACTGCTGAAGAAGAAGGTTTCTTGCCTGATGAAGAACAAGTCAAAGCATTAATGATGGCACTAACGCACTCTTTTTCTGTTTTGACCGGTGGGCCGGGAACGGGAAAAACAACTATTGTACGTCTTTTGACTCGTCTGTTGCGAGAACGCGGTGAAAATGTGCAATTAGCAGCACCAACCGGACGTGCGGCACGTCGACTTTCTGAGGTTTGCCAATTAAGTGCAAAGACAATTCATCGGTTACTTTCCTTACAAGTTATCGAAGATGGACATATAGATGCCGGTTTTTGGTTAGATGCTGAGGCGTTAGAGGCTGATACGCTCATCGTTGATGAATGCTCAATGATCGACATTTTTCTGTTTACACGTCTGCTCCACTCGGTCGTTCCAGGCTGTCGCGTTCTACTGATCGGTGACGCAGATCAGCTTCCGTCGATCGGCCCCGGCCAAGTGCTTCGAGATCTGCTCGGCGCGCCGTCGATACCGCACACTCGACTTGAACGGATTTACCGCCAGGAAGAGCACAGATTAATCGTCACAAATGCGCACCGTATTTTAAAAGGTGAGTCACTTGAGATTGATCAAACGATTGAGTCTGACTTCATTTTTATTCCGTGCGCAAACGAAGAAGAGATGCAACAAGGAGTTTTGAAGCTTTGTAGTGAAGTATTGCCGCGTCATTACAAAGTAGATGGTGTGTATGGAGCACAGGTACTAACAGCGATTCGTCGCGGAAAAGCGGGTGTTGCCGAACTTAACGCCGTATTGCAGAACTTTGCGCACAAGGGAATGGTGAGCGGACTGGAAGTGCATGGGGATACATTTATGACTGGCGACAAGGTTATTCAGACGAAAAATCGCTACCAATTGGAATGGACGTTTCGCGGAACAGGTGCTACAGGGAAAGGAATTATGAATGGCGAGATGGGTGTTGTGCAATCTGTCAGCCTTTCAAGACGCAGCATAACCGTTCTTTTTGAAGAAGAGCGCGTCGCAGTAATTGAAGATGAAGATTTAGACAGTTTGGATTTGGCTTATGCGACGACCATTCACAAAGCACAGGGGTCGGAATATCCGGTGGAAATCCTTGTCATTCCGGCGGGCTCCCCATCTTTCTTAACGCGTAACCTTCTCTATACGGGAGTCACACGTGCTAAACAACACCTTTTTCTTTTAACGCGCAAGTCAACATTATCGATGATGCTGCGGAACAATGAGGCAAACGAACGCGCTGGCGCTCTGCCCTTTTGGTTCAGTGCATTCGCTCAGACCGTTTGAACGAGGCACATGAATGAATCGAAACGCATTTCTCGTCGGAAAAAATGCCATGAGTACAAACTGACTGGCCGAATAAGATATGTGAATAGTCCGATACGCATTTTTAACCGGACAAAATGCCTTGAGCAGATACAAATCAACTGAGAAGAATACGCGATCCAGAACACACGAGCCTGTCAAATCCTGATTCACAGAACATTCTATATTCAAGCAATGAAGCATAACACGCGATTGTATCAAAATAAAACATGGAAAACCTGTTCAAAACAATACTTTATAGAAAAACAATTGACCTATGTTTCCTAGAATCCGATAACGATATATGTTGAAGAGTCTCTACTATATCCCTTACTGTTGTGTTTGCGGTGAAGCCGTCTTACCCCCTCTTCCTGAACATCTGATTTGCCGTGCTTGTCTAGCTTCATTACCTTTTCGCATGGATCGAGAACGGCTCCACTGGGACAAACCGTGGCCAAGTTATGCAAGCTTCTTTTACCGTGAACCGATCCAGTCCATGATGGTTTCAATCAAATTCGCAGGACGAACCGACCGTGCTGAGGCCATCGGACGCTGGATGGCACGCACCGTTCGCCGGCAGAATCTTTCTGCAGATGCGGTGATTCCTGTTCCTCTTCACCAGAAGCGATTACGGGAGCGCGGCTTTAATCAAACAGAGATTATTGCTAAAGCTCTGGCAGAACGCCTTCGCCTTCCCGTTGTTGAAACACTGCTTTCACGAATATTGGATACTCCTCGTCAGAGTGAAACCCAATCCGTTGAAGAAAGACGACGCCATTTGAAAGACGCATTTACCGTTGATACAAAAGACAGCGCTTTCAAAGCACTCCTCGGTCGCCCTGTCCTATTACTCGATGATGTACTGACAACCGGAAGTACGCTCACCGCCGCAGCGAGCGCTCTCAACAATGCTGGTATCCAAGTTATTTGCCTAGCCGCAGCATCAGGGCACGGGCGATACATTGGATATAATGAGGCGCTCGCAAAATGGCACCTCTAGTAATTTTTCTCGCTAAACCGCTTCCATTCTTACCAAATCCTCATTTCCCTCGCTTTCTCAAATAACCTCCAATTTTTCGAAGAAAGCATGAGAAGTGTCCCCTTTCATTACATCAGCGGTCACGATATCTAAAAGAACGAAAGAATTGGCCATTAAACAGGTGATCTTACCGGAACAGAACTCGATAGGCGGCTGATTGGGTCTCTATTGGTAGTATTCCTTAAAAACTGACCACAAAACCTTGCAACAGGTGTTTGTTGCTCCTCCATACAAGCCTTTGGTGTAGTGAAAACCTCCCTAAATTGAAAAATGGACCGGGAAGGGTATCGAGTGATTGAACGACGGTGTCGATGTTGAGGATGATCTTAGGAAAGAAATGAG